>JACCDZ010229415.1_pt1 | contig 42007 bp, 45 predicted proteins | sample 7449551 | NCBI WGS metagenome assembly JACCDZ01 (sample SAMN15323452, study PRJNA562643) | freshwater metagenome | isolation source: river surface water | place: USA:Blue River Watershed | collected 2017-08-18
ACGCGATGTGAACTCATGAGAGTTACGCTGGGCGGCGCTTCAAACGGCGACGCTCACGTTCGGAGAGTCCACCCCAGATTCCAAAACGCTCATCATGTGCGAGCGCGTATTCCAAACATTCTTGACGAACATCGCAAGAGAGGCAGACGCGCTTTGCTTCGCGAGTTGAGCCACCCTTTTCAGGAAAGAATGCTTCTGGATCTGTCTGTGCGCAAAGTGCGCGTTCTTGCCAGGAGAGCTCAATGTTCTCTCCGCTTGCTAATTTAATTGATGGTCCAGCAGTAGGGGCTGTTGGATTGCCAGTTGGTGTTGCTTCTGGACGAATCGGCATCGACTAATCTCCTCAAGACCTTCGCGGCCAGCCTCGTGTTGAGGTCAGCCTCTCTAATGCGAATTACACGCTTGTAATCCCTTTAAGTCAAGTGCGATCCTGAGGTTGAGAGTCTAGATTCTCCAAAAAACTCCCTAAATCGGGGTGAAATGTGGGAATTTACGGTGATTTATCGACTTAAGTCGTGGAAATTTCAACACTTTCGGTCGGAGAAAGATATTTCGAGAAAATCTTTGAACCTGGCGCAATTGTTGAGCCGTGCAGAATAAATGAATCTTTGATCTCTGCCCCATCGCCGATGACAACGCCATCCCCGATGATTGAGTTATCGATCGATACGCCCTGCCCGATCTGACAATTAATTCCGATGCTCGAACCACCAGTCACATAGCTGCCTGTACCGAACTCAGTACCGAGTCCTGCCGCAAATTCTCCATTTACTAAATCACGTGAACCTTTAAAGAGCGCCTTAGGGGTACCGATATCTAGCCAATATGACTGTTCGCTATATCCAAAGACAGGACGCCCCGAGCTAACTAAATTTGGGAAAGTCTCGCGCTCGACGCTAACAACTTTATTGAGAGGAATTTCTGCAATAACTGATGGCGAAAATACATAACACCCCGCGTTAATCGCGTTGGTAACTGGATTTTCCATTTTCTCTAGGAATGCTGTGACTCGGCCGTGAGCGTCGGTTGGAACGCAACCAAAAGCCCGGGCATCGGCGACGTTTATCAAATGTAGCGTTGCATCGGCTTTATTTTTCCGGTGATACTGAATTTGTTCTGCAATGTTGTGATGGCTTAAAACATCACCATTAAAGATTACGAACTCTTCATTAGCGGATTTTGACGCGTCTAAATCAATTAACTCAGCAGCATTGCGAATTGCTCCACCAGTACCAAGTGGTTCTTTCTCAACCGCGTATTTGAGTTCTATCCCCCACTTTGAACCATCCCCAAAGTAGGGAATAAAGACTTCAGAAAGGTAAGAGGTTGCCAAGATAACTGTTTTGATTCCGGCCTTTTTCGCGGCAAGGAGTTGATGTTCAGTAACTGGAAGCCCACCCACCGGCAGCATTGGTTTAGGCGTTTCATTGGTGAGAGGTTTTAAACGCGTACCAAAACCGCCTACTAGGAGAATTCCGATCGCCAAATTAAATCGCCTCTTTTATGCGCGCAGCCGCATCACTTATTTGCGCATCAGTTGCAGTCATCGCAATACGAATGTGCGAAGCGCCGAGCTCGCCGTAGAAGGAACCGGGTGTGGCAACGATGCCGAGTTTGGCTAACCATTCCACCGACTTCCAACAATTTTCAGAACGTGTGCACCAGATATATAAGCCCGCTGCAGATTCCTCAATTTTAAATCCTGCGGAAATTAGCGCTGGGGCCAGAATTGCACGTCGTGCGTTATAGCGATCTCGTTGCACTTCGACGTGCTTCTCATCAGAGAGTGCTGCAACCATTGCGTTTTGAATTGGCAGCGGCACCATCATTCCCGCATGCTTTCGGATTTCGCGGATTTCGGCGATCAACTTTGGGTCACCGATGAGAAACGCACCGCGATAGCCAGCCATCGAAGAGCGCTTTGAAAGTGAATGAACCACCAAAATATTTGAGTTATCACCATCTGTGTACTTAAGCAGTGAAGTTGGTTGTGCAGAATCACCAAAGTCGATGTAGCACTCATCGCATACCAATGTGGCTCCGCTGTTTCGTGACCACTTGATTGCTTCACGTAGTTCGGATTCAGAATGAACCCGACCCGTTGGGTTTGAAGGCGTATTCACCCAAGCAAAATCTGAATTTGGCCAAATCGCTGCATCGATTCCCACGGGAATCGGTTCGGCTTGTGCCAAAAGCGCCCCAACCAAATATGTTGGATAAGCGATCTCGGGATAGATAACTTTCTTACTCTGCAAAATAGTTGGTAGCCACGCAACCAATTCTTTTGAGCCAATAAGTGGGAGAACATCAAAGTCACCTGAGGCGCCTAAATGGTTAATCGCCCAATTACGTATTGCATCTTGCAGATCATTTGTTCCAGCGGTCACGGGATAACGCGGTGAGTCAGCGCTTTCCTGAAGCGCACTTTGAATAAGTTGCGGAGTTGAATCAACTGGAGTTCCTTGCGAAAGATCTATCGCGCCCTTGGGATGTTGTTTCGCTAGTTGCGAATAAGGAGCTAAGGCATCCCAAGGAAAATCCGGCAGCTTTTCACGCATCGTTTTTCCTTGAGTTACGCGATTGGTTGAGAAAATTACTCTTTGGCAGGAAGTGCAACCACGCTTGGGTGGTCGCTATCAGTTAGACCAACCTTCGCTGCCCCACCAGGAGAACCAAGCTCAACGAAAAATTCAGTGTTTACCTTTGAGAAATCTTTCCACTGTGATGGGACATCGTCTTCATAGTAAATAGCTTCAACTGGGCAGACCGGCTCGCAAGCTCCACAATCCACACATTCATCAGGTTGGATGTAGAGCATACGGTTACCTTCGTAGATGCAATCAACCGGGCACTCTTCGATACAAGATTTATCTTTAATATCAACACAAGGCTGAGCGATTACGTAGGTCACTAGCGTTCCTCCAGAAAAGTCCACAACGCCCTGCGTATCAGAGCCTGCGATGGCGCTAATTCTAACCATGCACTTGGGCTTACGCCCGATTAAGGTAACGACATGGGCCAGGCATTTCAGAAATCTAACGCCAATCTTGCTGGCGCAATCGGCTCTCGAGTGACGATCCGCCTGCGCGATGCCGGCGGTGGCTTCCGCGATATCGTCGGTATTTTGCAAAGCTTGCAAGGTGGCAGTGGCCAGCTACTTAACTCCAAAGGCGTAGAAGTTAAATTTGCCGAAGCCGAGATCGCAATCTGGCGTGAGATTAAACCTTTGCCTGATCGCGCCGGAACGGGTGCACCTTATTCGCATCGAATCATGGAACTAGAAATTCTCTCTGATAAGACTTGGCCGGCCGATAAAGTTATTGAGCTCGGTAATTGGCGGCTGCGAATCTCTGACGGCTTCACGATGCGCGCTAATTCTGTGCTTCCGACAGGCGCTGCGCCATTTGGTGAACCTGGTTTAGATATATCTGATGCAATAAACACGATTATCGATATCTACAAAGAACACAACTTAACTCCAACTTTTACTATCCCACTTCCGGTTTATGAAGAACTGGATAACTATTTGGCAAGCTTGGGCTGGACTCTAAAGATCGGCGCCGAGTATTTAGTAAATGACATTCCTAGCGATCTAGAGATTACTAATCCGGAATTTCAACTGCTCATCGCAAGTGAGCCAAGTAAAGAATGGTTAGCGGTGCAGAGCGATTTTGCCTTAGAGCGAATTATGCGCAATTACCCGGCTAAGTACGCTCAAATATTCTTTGGTGAAAAGACAATTGCAATTGGAAGAATTGCAACACTCGGCAGTTGGTCGCTTGCCACTAGGGTCTTCGTCGATCCAGATTTTCGCGGACGCGGCGTTGGTACATATTTAATGAACGCTTTGGCGGCCGCGGCTCGCGCGGAAGGTGCAACTAAGATCGGCCTGCAGGTCGATGCCGAAAATGGCGCTGGGCTTTCGCTGTACAATTCGCTGGGGTATCGATTCCATCATCCATACACTTATCGCGTGCTTGAAAACGTGGATGTCTAATGACTTTTTCAATTTACAACACTCAAAGCCGCGGGCTGCAGTTAGTAAGCGTTACTGGTCGCCCCGTTCATATTTACTGCTGCGGGCCAACGGTTTACAGAGATGCCCACGTTGGAAACTTGAGAACTTTCCTATTGGCAGATTTGATAACTAGAACCTTGAAGTTATCTGGCCAAGAGGTCGTACTTGTTCAGAACATTACCGACGTTGGCCATATGTCCGAAGATTTTGAAGAACAAGACAAGTTGTTAAGTCAGGCAAAACTTGAAAAAACCGATCCTTTTGAAATTGCTCGAAAATATGAAGAGAAATTCCACACTGATCTGGCGCGACTAAATATTTCTCCAGCCAATAAATATCCAAGGGCAAGTGAAACCATTCCAGGAATGCTCTCAATTATTCAAAAACTTATTGCAATTGGCAGCGCCTACGTTGCCGAAAGTGGATCCGTTTACTTCAGTGCACAAACTTGTTCGACATATGGCGCCATAAGTGGAAATAAGTTAGATGCGCTAAAGCCCGGACATCGCTACGAATATTCGGGTGACGGCGAGAAAAAGTTTCACGCTGACTGGGCGCTCTGGAAGTCAGCCGGAAATCGCACCGAGATGGTCTGGCAATCCCCATGGGGGCTGGGTTTTCCTGGATGGCATATAGAGTGCACCGCGATGTCACTAGATCTGTTGAAAGAACATATAGATATCCATGTCGGTGGAATAGATCTACGTTTTCCTCATCACGAAAATGAGCGCGCGCAATCAAATGCCATCATTGGTAAAGAAGCGGTCGATCTCTGGGTTCATGGAGAACATTTACTTTTTGAGGGCAGAAAGATGTCTAAGAGCGCTAATAACGTAGTTCTTGTTTCAGATTTAATCGAACAAGGGTTGGATCCACTTTCGCTGCGTTTGGCTCTTCTAGAAAATCGTTACCGCTCGCAAATGGATCTAACTTGGGACTCTCTCCGTGCCGCTAACGCAACCTTGGTTCGCTGGCGCAGCGCTATGGCCACTTGGGGAGATTCGCCTGCAAAAGTCGTGGATAGCGAGATTCAAAACGCCCTTAATGAGGATCTAGATACCCCTCGCGCCTTGCTTCGCTTGAGAGCAATAGAAAAAGATCAGAAGCTTTCACCAGAGGAAAAGCGCGCAATATTTAATTTCGCTGAGGATGTTTTAGCTTTAGATCTCCATCGCCAAATTGAGGTAAAACCAATTTCCGATGAACAAGCAGAGCTACTAAAGAATAGAGAAATCGCACGTGCTGAAAAGAACTGGTCAGAAAGTGATCGCTTAAGAGATTTGCTTGCCGCACAAGGAATTTCAGTGAACGATAATCCTGATGGTCAGAGCTGGAATTGGATTATTTAGCAGGCAATAACAACGCCACACAAAGCGCTATAAATGAGGAAGCCAGGAAGTAATTTCCTAAAGAATCTCCTTGAATAAAGATTTCTTTTCCGTTTCCAAAAGATGCGGCCTGCGCAAAGATGTATATCCAGGCACCAGTTGCTAAGACTTTGTAGCGACGTTTTCCGTACCTACGACCAACCGCCCAAATTGATGTAAATGTGCCCAAGACCGCCAGCACAATTCCAAATGGTGGAAGAAATAAGTGGAGAAAAACCGCTGCGGATCCTGTTGCCACTCCCCAGAAAAGCGCAGTGAGGGTTTTCATTTAAAGTATAACTCCAGCAAACAAGTCTCGTTCTCTTCCATTCTCATCAAATGGTTCTGCTTTCTCGCCACGAACAAGCGTGTAGTACTCGTGGCCCCACACCTGAAGGCCAAGATTATTTGAAAGCGCAAAGAACGGACCATCTACGGAAATTTGGGTGAGATGCGCCTTCATGGCTGCCATCTTCTTTTCAACATGCGAATTTCCATCAACTACAGATGTCACAAATTGATCATCTTTAGCAAAAGGAAGATCATCGACGCTCTCGGCTCCAAAGAAATCTGAACCAACTTCCTTCATCTTCTTCATGCTTTCGGCGAGAACGGACTTGGGCATTGTGTTCCAATAGATTTTTTGAATCTGCCAGTTAGATTTTTCGGATGCGCGCATAGCAACGCGATGAGCCTGAATATGATCAGGATGGCCGTAACCACCAATTTCATCGTAGGTAATCAAAATATGTGGCTTTACTTCATCGATAACTTTTACAAGAAAGTCAGATGCTTCTTCAAGATCGGCTTGCCAGAAAACATCAGGACGATTATTTGGTTCGGTACCCATCATGCCGCTATCGCGATAGAGCTTTTCTCCTTCGGCGAGAAAGCGGTGATCGGTAATTCCTAAAGCCTTCATCGCATCGGCAAGTTCAGTGACGCGGTGTTCGCCTAACTTATCTTCTGCCCCACTCGCTAGGTGCGAAAGTTCAGGGACAAGGACTTCTCCCTCTTCACCGCGTGTGCAAGTTACAAGAGTTACCTTTGCACCCAAATCTGCGTAGAGCGCCATAGTTGAACCATTGTTGATGGTCTCATCATCCGGATGGGCATGGACCAGTAGAGCTCGGTAGCCCTTGTAAGAATTCTTCATCAATAAACCGGTAGCGATGTATCGATCTGCTTTGCCCATGCAATTACTCCGCCAGAGACGTGTGAGGCATCGGCAAAGCCTGCACCTTTAAGTATTGCTAGACATTCGGCAGAGCGAACTCCGCTCTTGCAATGCAAAATAATTGGCTTATCTTGCGGAAGATCGGCTAAAACCGTTCCATCCAAGAAGCCTTGCTTTGGAATTAGATGTGAGCCTGGAATGCGAACGATTTCAAATTCACTAGGTTCGCGAACATCAATCAGATAGAAATCTTCGTGGTTATCGATCTTTGATTTTAAATCAGAGACCGAGATAGTCGAGTCTTTCACTGCAACTTCAGCGGCATCTGAAAGTACTCCACAAAAGGCTTCGTAATCTGGAAGAAGTTCAGTTTGAGTTGGGTTCTCGCTGCAAAGAGGGCAATTAGGATCTTTGCGAACTTTGATTTTCCTAAATGTCATATCAAGGGCGTCGTAAATCATGAGTGAAGCAATTAGCGGTTCGCCAACTCCGGTTATAACTTTTATCGCCTCAGTTGTCTGGATTGAGCCGATCGTTGCGCAAAGAACCCCGAGTACACCACCTTCGGCACAGCTTGGAACCATTCCTGGAGGTGGTGGTTCTGGATATAGGCAGCGATAGCAAGGTCCGTACTCTGCCCAGAAAACACTTGCCTGGCCATCAAAGCGATATATCGAGCCCCACACATATGGCTTCTTTAACAACACGCAGGCATCATTTACCAAATACCTGGTTGCAAAATTATCTGTTCCGTCGACGATTATGTCGTACTGCGAAAAAATCTCTTTCACATTTGTAATGTCCAAGCGAACTTCATGGGTAATCACGTTCACGTATGGATTGATCTCAGAAATCTTCTCTTTTGCTGATTGCGCCTTGCTTTTTCCAATATCTGACTGACCATGAATAATTTGACGCTGTAAATTCGATTCATCAACGGTGTCGAATTCGACAATTCCTAAAGTGCCGATTCCTGCCGCCGCAAGATACATAAGCGCAGGAGAACCAAGTCCACCCGCACCAACGCATAGAACTTTCGCGTTCATCAAGCGTTGCTGACCTGTCATGGCAACATCTGGAATTATGAGATGTCGGCTATAGCGGCGAACTTCATCAACTGTTAATGCAGGACCTGGCGAAACTAACGCAGGGATTGGTTCGCGCTCATTTTTCATAGTTGTTATTCTGCCGTAGCCGCAGGCTGAGTGCCAATTCGATAACTTTTTTGCTGCAAATCATTCTCATCTGCAGATCTCTTTCGCGATTAGCGTCCTTGCCTCTACGATATGCGCAATGACTACTGCAGATTTAAACTCAAAAGGCGATAAGGCCCGCTTGCCTCGCGACGAGCGCCGTGCAATTTTGCTCACGGCAGCTCTCGAAGTTTTTACAGCCGCGGGATACCACTCAGCGGCGATGGATGAGATCGCAGATCGTGCAAATGTCAGCAAGCCGGTGCTCTACCAACACTTCCCATCTAAATTAGATTTATATCTTGCAGTACTTGATCTACATATTGATTCTCTCGTTTACGAAATTCAAAAGGCGATCTCTTCAACTCCAGATAACTCAAAGCGCGTTCACGCCACAGTTGTTGCGTACTTTGAATTTATCGAAAATGAGGGTGAAGCTTTCCGCTTGCTTTTTGAGAGCGATATGAGCGTTGAACCTCAGGTTCGAGAACGCCTAAATCGAATGACCTATGACTGTGCAGCAGCAGTAAGTGCCATTATTTCAAATGACACCGGGCTTCCTAAGGATGTCTCGATGCTCTTGGGAGTCGGTTTGATTGGTTACACACAAGTTACCGCTCGACATTGGCTAGAACGCGATGGAAAGTTAACTCGTCAGCAAGCCGTTGAACTTGTCGAGAATTTGATGTGGCGCGGCATATCCGGATTCCCTCTCTCGGATAGCAATTAACTCTTAATTTTCTACTTTTCTGCAGGTTTCACGCATAGTTTGAGTGAAGATGTGCGCAATCAATTTGCCGATAGGATAAGCACATGAGTACAAAGAAGACAGATTCTGGCGCAACTACCCAAGTTCGCATCTCCGTTGCAAATATTTCTTCAGAATTAGTATTTGAAACCAATTCTTCTATCGCAGATGTAAAGAGCGCTGTATCCGCTGCTCTATCTGCCGGCACGCCTCTAGTTCTCGAGGATTCACGCGGCCACGAAATCATCGTCGCAGGCGACAAGATCGGGTTTGTTGATATCGGCGTCGCGACGGATCGTCGCGTTGGTTTCGGCGCGCTCTAAGGTGTCGCTAACTTTCGCTGATCTTCCCTTGCGTCCTGAGACGCAGGCAGCGCTTGCTGAACATGGCTTTAAATCTCCATTCCCAATTCAAGAAATGGTTCTTCCAATCGCTCTCGGCGATGGAGATGTCATCGGACAGGCAAAGACCGGAACTGGAAAAACTCTGGCATTTGGCATTCCGGTAATCGAGCGAGTAATTGCTCCACTTGATAAAGAGTGGGATGCGCTCGTTGCCAAAGGGCTTCCTCAAGTATTGGTTGTTGTTCCTACCCGCGAACTTTGCGTTCAAGTAACAAAAGATATTGAAGAGTTAACTGGAAATCGTGGCATTCGCACTTTGGCCGTCTACGGTGGTCGTGCTTTCGAACCGCAGATCGAGGCGCTGGAAAAAGGAATAGAGATCGTTGTTGGTACTCCTGGCCGCCTTCTAGATTTGTATCGCCAAGGACAATTGAAGTTAAAGGAAGTTTCGCGCGTTGTCTTAGATGAAGCAGATGAAATGCTTGACCTTGGATTCTTGCCAGATGTTGAGAAGATTTTTACAAGCACTCCAAATCGCGCACAAACCATGCTTTTCTCGGCCACTATGCCTGGCGACATCATTGCGCTTGCGCGACGCTTCATGAATCAACCAATACATATTCGCACACAAGATAATGAAGATGAAGGTGCGGTTGTATCTCGCATTAAGCAATTCGTTTTACGTGCGCACGCTCTCGATAAAATCGAGATGTTGGCTCGAATTCTTCAAGCAGATGGCCGTGGCCCAACCATCGTTTTCTGCCGCACCAAGCGCACATGTCAGAAAACTTCTGATGATCTACTAGAACGCGGTTTCCGTGCCGCTTCTATCCACGGAGATCTTGGACAAAGTGCGCGCGAAAAGGCGCTTAATGATTTTAAAGCTGGAAAATCTGATGTACTGGTCGCAACCGATGTTGCAGCACGCGGAATCGATATCGATGGAATTACTCACGTAATTAACTATCAATGCCCAGAAGATGAAAAGACTTACGTTCACCGTATCGGACGTACTGCGCGCGCTGGCGCTGAGGGAATCTCGGTAACTTTCGTTGATTGGGATGAACTAGCTCGTTGGAAGATGATCGATACAGCTTTGACGCTCGGACTAGGTGAGCCAGAAGAAACCTACTCTTCATCTGAGCATCTCTATGAGATGTTGAATATCCCTGCCGAATCAAATGGACGAGTTGCTAAGGCTAAGCCTATTAAGTCCGAACCGGTAAAGAGTAAAGAGAAGTCAGAGCCTGCTAGAAGTAAGAGCGAAGATCGCACCCCGCGCGTTCGTACGCGCACTAAGAAATTCTCTTCTTAACTCTTTATTCCAGTTCCAGCAGCTCCAATATCGAATACGCCGCACTTCTGTAACTTTGTGCGACCTCACTCGTTTTTACATGGGTCAGAATTGAAACTTTGGTTGTTGCTGCGATTTCTGCCTCTTGCGAATCCGTAATTGATTCATCTAGTAGCTCTTGCGCTGAAAGGAAGTTATTTTCGCCAATAGCTACGGCCCTGAGCAAATGTTTGGTAACAACAGATTTAATCTGTTGATATCCCCTAAGTGAATGCACATTGTTTTTAACTGGAACCAAGAAAAGATCAGAAACCGAAAGTGCCAACGCCAGCGGCTGGGAAAGTGAAGATGGAAGATCCAGAATTACCAAGTCATAGCTCTTGGGAAATTTAGAGATTACATTCGCCAATGAATTTTCCGGCAATATTGCGGTCAGACGTGCGTCAGCAGGTATGAAATCAAATCTTTCTTCAGTTGTTGCAACGTTGGAATCGTTCAGACTGGTCCCACTAAGGAAATCTGTAATCGAGATTCGGGGGTTCTCGAATCCGAGACGGAAAGTTAAAGCCCCTGCCGGATCGAGATCAATCAGTAAAGTCTTTTTGCCGAATTCGGTAAAGGCTACGGCTAGAGCGTGGGCCAGCGTGCTCTTACCGACTCCACCAGCGGCATTTGCGATCGCAATAATTTTCATTATGCAGCCGCCATTTTCCATCGAATAACTGCTTCTTTATAAATTGGTGGAGCAAGTAGCGCATCGGGAATAACGCCTAACGTTGATCTAACTGCCTTAAGCGAGATGTCGGTGATCAAATTTTGGCCCGGAATCTGCGGAGTTCCGTAAAGTTTGCGCGCCCACTGTGGAAGTGAACTTGCTGCAAGCAGTGCAAGAGATGCCCAGGCAGGCGCGGCAGGTGTTGCAAAACGAACCGCAGTTGGCATCGGTGGAATTGTTAAGAAGAGAGCAGCGCGCTTGGCATCATCGGATGCGCTTAGCTCTGGGGAAATATCTTTAAAGTAGCTCTGCATCTGCGAATTATTTGAAGGAATTTCAGATTTTGGAACCCCTACCAACTCTGCAAATAAAACCATTTCAGAGATGTACTTATCGGCCTCGCTATCAGTTAACGCCAGACCTGAGCGGCGAGCAATATCTAGGAAAGAATCCACCATAGAAATATGTACCCACAGCAGAAGATGTGGGTCATCTAACCCAAGTGAAGTATGAATTTTGCGAACCCGCGCCGCGAGTGCGTGCGCCTTTGCGCTTTCTCCAAATGTTATTGTTGAAACGTAATCACCCGTACGTTGCAAGCGACCCCATGCATCTTCGCGAAAATTTGAGTTCTTTGCTACGCCATCCATCGCATCTGGGTGTAACGCCTGCTGAAGTAGTGCACGAATTCCACCGACGGCCATTGCTGGATCTGAATGAATTTTCCAAGTGACGGTCTCGGGCGAGAAGAGACCTCGTGGGTCAGCGATATTTAATGGCTTCATGTTAATTGAAAGGGCTACTGCGCCATAAATGCTTTGATGGCATCAACCAGCATCTGAACAGCAATCGCTGCAAGCAGTAAACCAGCAATGCGAGCCAGAAGAGTTACGCCCGCATCTTTGATAATTCCCAAAATAGTCGTTGAAGCCATGAGCGAAACGGCAATCACAATATGCACAGCAACGACAGCGGCAATAAGTCCCAGGCTTTGCGCAGGAGTCTGAATTTGTTGCACAAAGATCATCGTCGCAACGATTGCACCAGGGCCAGCAAGTAGCGGAGTGCCCAGCGGAACCAATGCGATGTTCTTATCTTTACCGTCCACATCGCCCATATCTCTTCCGGTTAGTAGTTCTAGAGCTACATAAAGAAGAAGTAATCCTCCAGCTGCTTGAAGCGCTTCGATCGAAACGTTCATGTATTCCAGAAGGTAGCGGCCGAAGAGTGAGAAGAATGCAATAACGATTAAGGAAACTAGCGCTGCCTGCCAAGCTAATTGAATTCGCTCACGCTTTGTCTTATCGGCAACTAGCCCTAAGAAAATTGGAGTAGCACCAGGTGGATCGAGAATAACCAGAAGAGTTACGAAAGCTTGGATCGAGAAAGTTAAGGTGCTTACTTCAACGACGTTCATGGTGTAACTACCCTCCGGTGACTTGCTAGTGACTCTAAGCGCTCCCATTGTGCAGGATCGGTGAGGTTTTCGCCTAATGAGTTCATCTTTCCCGTGCCGTGATAATCACTTGCGCCAGTAACAACCAAATCTAATTCGTGGGCAACCTTTCGTAACTCCACTCGCTCTGCGGCGGTTTGATCACGATGATCAACTTCGATCCCATTTAATCCGGCGTCAACTAATGCAGAAAACATCGAGGTAGAGATCACAGCGCCACGTCGCGATGCCATTGGGTGGGCAATAATTGATACTCCCCCGGCGGCGGCAATCGTTTGTATTGCGGATTCAGGTGTTGGGGTGGCATGAGTGACGTTATACTTTGACTCGTTGTGTAAGAGATTTTCAAAAGCTTCATCCCGTGATTTGACTACTCCATTTGAAACTAACGCATCTGCCAAATGAGGTCGGCCAAGGGTTGCACCCGCGGGAGTCGCCTTTATTACATCTTCCATAGTTATTGCATAACCATCTGCGCGAAGAAGCTCAATCATCTTTCTCATACGAGGAATTCGGGTATCTCTGGCCTCAGATAACATAGTTTGCATCTGCTCATTTTCGCCATCGAATAACAAACCCAACATATGAACACTTATTCCATCTAAAGTTAAAGTGGAAATTTCAGCACCTAGAACTAGTGAGATTGGCTTTCTCGCAGCTGTTATTGCTTCTGCCCATCCTGAAGTCGTATCGTGATCGGTGATTCCGAGCGTAGTTATTCCTGAAGACAGGGCTTTGTTTACTAATGCGAAAGGTGAATCAGTTCCATCGCTTGCCGTTGTGTGAGTGTGCAGATCTATCATTCTTCGATCATAACTTTTGTTGGACGGGTGCGTAGGACAACCAGGGCGCACCCGAAGAGAATCAGCGCGATCCCCGGAACAACGCCAAGAGGTGGACGTTGGTCCATCCACCACATTGCAAGAATTGAGCTAACTGGTACTTCAAAAAATACAATTAGCGAAACAACAGCTGGTGAAACTCTTTTCAGAACTGAGTTGAACATTGTGTGTCCCAGGAATTGAGCACCAAAAATTAATCCGAGAAGGATCCACCACTCGCGGGCTGTGAAATTAAAGATTTGATTGCCGGCAATTATCGCCATCGGTAACGCAGTTATGGCGCAGAAGAAGTAGCAAATAGATGTGTAGGTCGTAGTTTCTAAAGTCCTTTGCGCTTTAGAGCCAATAATCATGTACATCGCAGCAAGTGCTGCAGAAATAATCGCGGCTAGGTCACCTAAAAAAGCTCGGAGTGAGATCTGCAGATCGACTCCCGAAATTAATACGACTCCAGCGAAACTAACAAACATTCCTAGCCAAGCGCGCGATGGAATATCTCCGCCAGTTATCTTTACAAATAGAGCTGCGAATATCGGTTGAAGCGCAACTAGAGCGGTGCCGGCTGCGACTGTTGTCATTCGCATTGCTAGAAAGAATCCGTAGAAGTGCAGGGCCAAAATCACGCCAGAGAGAATTGCCCACTTAGCGCCGGTGCGATCAACGCGGTGGCGAATTGCGAATGGGATGGTCATCAATGCGCCACCTAGATTGCGCCAGAAAATCAGTGTAAGTACTGGCATGGAACTCATTGCGATTAGCGGACCGGAAGTACCTATTCCGATAATTCCTAGGCTTAATCGGATTAAATCTGGACGCGCAGGAATTTGCGTGTGGTTATCACGAGATAAAGGCTGCGACATGGCAGTAACGGTAGCCGATACCCTTAGCCAATGAAGGGAGGCCGAAAATGAGCGCCAGCCAATTAAATCGAGTCTTTATCGCCCGCCTTGCGGGGACAGCAGTTTTTGATCCAAATGGAGATCCAGTTGGAAAAGTACGCGATGCAGTTGCAACGTTGCGCAGCAACAATCAGCCTCCTCGAATTCTGGGCCTTGTTGTTGAAGTTCCACTACGTCGTCGAGTTTTCGTACCGATTACTCGTGTTACTTCTATCGAGTCAGGTGCCGTGGTTATAACCGGTTTGGTAAATATGCGCCGCTTTGAATCACGCGCGGGTGAAATGTTGGTACTTGGTGAGCTTCTAGATCGTTCAATCACGCTGATCGAATCTGGCGAAAATGTGGTCGTTGAAGATATGGGTATGGAACAAACACGTACCGGTGATTGGTTCATCAATCGCGTTCACATTATGAAAAAGGGCAGTGGTCTTCGCCGAAAAGGTGCAACTTCAACGGTGCTTTGGGAAGAAGTAACCGGCTTTGCTCTTCCAGAACATAATCAAGGCGTCACAAATCTACTTTCCACAATCAGTAATTTGCGCGCAGCCGACCTTGCTGCAGTGATTCAAGATCTAGCACCAAAACGTCGTGTTGAAGTGGCCCGCGCTTTAGATGATGAGCGCCTGGCGGATGTACTTCAAGAGATGGATGAAGCAGAGCGCGTTGCACTTCTTGCGGAACTCGAAGGTGAGCGCGCCGCTGATGTACTCGGTGAGATGGATCCTGACGACGCGGCAGATCTTCTGCGCGAAGTTGGAGAAGAAAAGGCGCAAGCTCTGATTGACTTGATGGAACCTGAAGATGCCGAAGATGTTCTGCGTTTGATGACCTACGAAGATTATTCAGCTGGCGGAATGATGACGACCGAACCGATTGTTATGAGCGCTGATTACTCTGTTGCAGATGCGCTTGCTAGCGTCAGGGCTCGCGAAGTATCACCGGCACTTGCTTCACAAGTCTTTGTCTGTCGCCAGCCACTTGAAACACCTACTGGCCGCTACATTGGTTTGGTTCACTATCAGCGTTTGCTCCGCGAACCGCCTTCAACTTTATTGGGTTCAATTGTTGATACTGATACGCAAGGACTAAATCCCAACGCATCTTTGCATGAAGTTTCGTCATACTTAGCGAGCTATAACTTGCTATCTGTACCGGTTGTAGATGCTAACGAGCGCCTACTCGGCGCAGTTACAGTCGATGACGTGCTCGATCACTTACTGCCAGAAAACTGGCGCCTAGAACATCGCGATTCAACTCGCGGTACTGGTCCAAAGTTAAATCTCGCCGATGTCGCAGGTTCTGAAGTAAGCGAAGAAGATATTGAGTTAGATAAAGAGATGGAAGAGGAGGTCCGTTAATGGCACGTTCAATCACGCCCCGCAACAACGGTCTCGATACTCCCCGCGAATCTCGTCGCTCCATCCGTCCAAATTACGATCCAGAAGTTTTCGGTCGTCTTTCGGAGCGCTTTGCGCGCTTCCTGGGTACTGCGCGCTTCCTGGTTTACATGTCAGTCTTTGTACTCTCATGGGTGCTTTGGAATTCGCTTGCACCTGTAAATCTACGTTTTGATGACTACCCATTCATCTTCCTTACTTTAATTCTCTCGCTACAGGCTTCTTATGCTGCTCCACTGATCTTGTTGGCGCAAAATCGCCAAGCGGACCGCGATCGCATTTCGTTAAATGAAGATCGTGCGCAGAACGCTCGCTCAATCGCCGATACTGAATATCTAACGCGTGAATTGGCAAGCCTGCGAATTTCACTCGGTGAAGTTGCTACTCGAGATTTCTTGCGAAGTGAGCTAGAAGACTTGGTGAAAGAGTTACGTACTAAGCCCGAGTCTGACGCCAAGTAGAGAGCTACTTCTTACTACTAACTTCTCTGCAATCGCTGAAATTGCTTGCGCGCTAGGTGAATCAGGCTCTGCAATAACAACAGGTGCACCGTTATCTCCACCAGTGCGCAGGTCGGTACTAAATGGAACTTTCCCTAATAGCGGAACATCACTTCCGACTAAATTAGAAAGGCGCGCTGCCGTTTCTTCTCCCCCGCCTTCACCAAAGAGCGAAATTTCATCACTGCAATTTGGGCAAGGGAACGAAGACATATTTTCAATTACGCCGATTACGCGCTGGTGGATTTGGTGTGCGATACGACCGGCGCGTTCGGCAACTTCGGCAGCAGCAACCTGTGGTGTAGTAACAACAACAATCTCTGACGTTGGAATCAATTGGCCGAGTGAGATTGCTAAATCGCCTGTTCCGGGAGGTAGATCGATTAAGAGCAGATCCAAATCTCCCCAATAAGCATCTGAAAGCAGTTGTTCTAGTACGCGGTGGAGTAAGGGTCCGCGATATGCAACAGCATCGGCGCGTTCTGGCTTGAACATCTCCATGGATACAACTTTTACGCCATATGCCTCAAGTGGAATAAACATTTGATCAATCGCCGTTGGACGTTGACCCATCAACCCCATCAGACGCGGGATTGAGTGGCCGTATACGTCAGCATCCAAAATTCCAACGCGTAAACCTTTGCGAGCTGCAGCTACCGCTAAGTTTGTAGTCAGCGAAGATTTGCCAACTCCGCCTTTACCGGATGCAACTCCAACCACGCGAGTCAAAGATTCAGGTTGGGCAAAAGGAATAAATTTCTCACGGCCGCCGCGGAGTAATTTCTTAACATTATTGCGTTGCTCTTCACTCATTACACCGAAGATGATTTCAACACCGTCAATTTCAGCGACTTTCATGACCGCTTCAGTAATGTCGCCACGTAAACGATCTTGCATTGGGCAACCAGAAATTGTTAAAAGAATATTTAGTTTCGCAATCGACCCTGAAATCTCAACTGAATCAACCATGCCGAGTTCTGGCAGAGGGCGATGGAGTTCTGGATCTGAGACTGTCGCAAGAGCGGCGTTTACTTGATCTAATACGGAGTTACTTGTACTCACAGTAAATCCGGATCAATCTTCGCCTTGATTTTGGGGGTCTTTTCCACGGCGTCAACCTCGTCGAGGGCGTTGGCGATATGTTTTTTAATAAATGCTTTCGGGCGGAGATCAGATGGGGAGAGATCTTCAAATCCAGGTCCAAGATTTTCGCGTAGCTCTGTGGTTGCAGTGTTCGCCATGGCGCGAACCTTTTTAATCAACTTGGCGAAATCAACCGCTAGATGAGGAAGGCGTTCTGGTCCGACTAAAATCACAGCGAGAACTGCTAGACCGAAAATCTCACCTGCGCCAAAGTCGAAGAACATAGTTGTTGATACTACTCGGTTATCACGTTGTGGAAAGTCGACTACTTGCCAGCAGTAAGCGTTACGGAAGCGGTAGCAGTTACCCCATTGCGGATATAGGTAAGTTGCACGGTATCCCCAACGCTCTTTGAGCGAATTGCAACAATTAATTCTTCAGCCGAAGCGATAGAGCGGCCATCAAATTTTGTAATTAGATCCCCTGCTTTTAAGCCGGCTTTGGCCGCAGGTCCGCCCGGCAAGATGGCCTTATCGTTCTTGGCAATTAGCGCACCATCTTCTTCAAATTTCATATCAATCGATACGCCAAGGACTGGATAAGTGGCCTTGCCATTTTTGATCAACTGATCAGCGGTCTTGCGCGCTTGATTGATTGGAATTGCAAATCCCAAACCGATTGATCCAGATTGCGATCCGAATGATGATCCAAGGGTTGCAATTGCTGAGTTAACTCCGATAACCGCACCAGTTGAATCGACAAGTGGCCCGCCGGAGTTTCCGGGATTAATAGCAGCATCTGTTTGAAGAGCGTTAATGAATGAGTTGTCGCTTCCGGTTTCGCCAGCGGTTACCGCGCGATCCTTAGCGCTAATTATTCCTAAAGTCACGGTTCCGGAAAGTCCCAGTGGAGAACCGATCGCGATTACCGAATCACCCACGGCTACCTTGTCGCTATCTCCTAGCTGAAGCGCGGTTAGACCGGTTGTTGCGATCTTTAAAACCGCTAAGTCGTAAGAAGAATCGCGCCCAACGACTTTTGCAGAGTACTCCTGGCCATTATTTAAAGTTACCTTTATTTCTCCGCCATTTGAAGCAGCTTCTGCAATCACGTGATTGTTGGTCAGGATGTAACCATTACTTTCGACTACGAAACCTGTTCCGGTTGATCCACCATCTTCTGAAGTAGATTCAATTGAAACTACTGATGGGATCACGCGCTGCGCAATATCGGCTACCGAACCCGGTGCCCGCTCGATTGAATTTGTAACTCGAGAGAGATTGATTGAGTGGCCGAAGAGTGAACCTGAAGAAGATGCGCCGAAGATTGCACCGACCAAGCCTGCGACAAAGGCTAAAAGAATTGCATTTGTGCGAGTAATAAAATTAGCTTTTCCATTGCGGGAGGCGGGAACCCACCAAGGACCAGGATTTGGTGAGCCATTTAGCGGTGATGTCATTACGCCATCTTCCTATAACTTGGTGGCGAGTAACAAACCATCGCCAGTAGGAATAAGTGAAACCACCCAATTCTCTGATTCGTTTTTCAACGATTTCCCAGATTCGCGCAGCGCTACGGTCTTAGGATCTCGTTGCGCTGGATCTGAAACTTTTGATCCACCAAAGAAGTTATCGATAACAAACACGCCACCGCTTCGTAATATGCGATGGGCTTCAGTAATCGCAAATGGAAGATCTTCTGGATTGTGACGAAAAATGACTAGGTCATAAGCACGATCGGCGAGCTTGGTCATCACATCCATAACTGGATTTGTAATCAAACGAAAACGAGCCGGTGCAATATCTGCTTCTATAAATGCCCTCTTTGCAATATTGCTGTGTTCCATCTCGTCATCGATAGATGTCAGCGTTCCGCTGCTCAACATTCCTTCTAGAACCCAAAGAGCGCCAACACCAGAGCCTGTACCAATTTCAACTACTGATTGCGCTGAAAGATTATGAGCCAGATGTTTTAGAAATGCACCAGCTCCGGTGGTTGCATCGGTAGCACCGATTTCTTCTCCACGGGCCCGTGCGCTCTTCTTTACTTCATCTTCACCGATAAATCCCTCGGCATAAGAATGCGGATCAATAATCATGAGAGAGATGTTAGCCATTCGATCAGCAATCGCACGCCGAAACCTGTACCGCCTTTAGGGTTTTCTCCCGAATCACTTTCACTGCGAGCAACACCTGCGATATCAAAGTGAATCCAGGTACGATCTCCGACAAAATGCTCCAAGAAAAGCGCTGCAGTTACAGAGCCAGCGCTGAAATGCTTCTTAGATGTGATGTGGCTCAAATCAGCGATCGGACTTTCCAGCGCTTCTTTGTAGTCATCAACTAAAGGCATATGCCAGACGCGATCACCGGAACGCTCACCGGCTTCCATAAAACTCTTTGCAACCTTTTCATTTCGTGTGTACATGGCCGCATGCTGGCGACCCAGCCCTAGAGTTGCCGCCCCTGTGAGCGTTGCGATATCAATTATGTAATCTGGATTTAAATTTAAGTCGGCGTAGGCAAGGCCATCAGCTAGAACTAGACGTCCTTCAGCATCGGTATCCAATACCTCGACAGTCTTGCCGCCATAGTGAGTGATCACATCGCTGGGACGTTGAGATGTTCCAGATAAAGCATTTTCAGCGAGCATCATCAAGACAGTTACCTGCACTTGTGGCTGGAAATATGGAAGTGCAGAAATTGCGCCAAGTGCAGCAGCCGATCCAGCCATATCTGATTTCATCGCCATCATGATGTCGTAAGGACGTTTCAGGGAAACTCCACCAGTGTCGAAAGTAATTCCTTTACCGACAATTACAACGTGGGGAAGAATTCCTGCAGATTTCTTCTTTCCTTTAGGGTGATAAGTAACTTCTACGAATCTCGGACCTGGCTTTGGCGAAGAATTTCCAACTGCGCGCAGGCCACCGAACTTAGCTAAATCTTTGCCGGCCAGCACCTTTATCTCTAAACCGGTATCTGCAGCGATCTTTACCGCTTCATCTGCAACCCAAAGCGGTGTCTTTATATTTGCAGGTGTGTGAATCAAATCTCGGGTTCGTGAAATTGCATCGGCAATTACGGATGCGGCCTTGATTACTTCTGGGGTATCCGTAACGAAGAGAAATAGTGGAATCTCTTGCGTGGCTCCAGTTTTTTGTGTCCATATATAAGCGCCAAGCTGTACAGATATAGCGAAAGCCTTAAGTTCAGCGCTATTTGATACACATAGCGAAGCGATGGTGACCGCTTTGCCACGAGCTTTACGTCCTAGTGCAGCACCTGCCTGGCGGATGGCAGAACCACTCTCATCGCCAAGTCCAAGTAAAAGTATTCGATCAGCTGCAAAAAGTTCGGATGAAACAGGGATCTCAAAAATTTCGCCAGCTTTACCGGTGGCTGCGAAGAAAGCCAATTCATCGCGTAGATTTATCTCGAAAATTTCTTCGAGCTTCTTCGCTAAATTAAGATTTGCTGGGAAATTAAACTCCGCTTTGCCTTCATTCTTTTCACTAGCGGCTTGGGTGAATCCGATAGCAATTGATTGCGCATCGGCGAGCGCATCGGAAACGGATTTAAGGTCTACAGCGATAGGCTGGAGCACAAGAGTTACTTACTTCTTGATGAGTGCTACAGCTGCTTCAAGGGCGGCGCTGAGGTTATTTGCTTCTTGCGGATTAAGTTCTACGACCAGGCGTCCGCCGCCTTCTAGTGGAATGCGCATGACTAGCGAGCGCGCTTCCTTGGTTACTTCCATGGGTCCATCACCAGTACGAGGTTTCATGGCTGCCATGGGGAGAACTCCTTTGATACGTAAAAATTTCGGCCAGCTTGCGCCGTTGGCTAATGCAGAGGAGAAGTATCTCGCAGATCTGGCTGAGTATGAAATCGAGGCGGGCGCTAAGCCAGTCCCAAGAGGCTAGTTATGCGCGCTTTGCCCGAGGCCATGACCGCAGCAACTGATTTTTCAGGAACGCCGAGCAAGGAGGCTATCTCGCCCACGGACATCGAGCGAAGATAGTGAAGCGAGAGGATCGCCCGTTCTTCCTCGGGCAATTGCGCTAAAGCGCCAGCCAAGGTCAAGGGGGCGGTCATAGCCCCAAGGTTACTCGCGTGGACGTAGTGATGTGGAGAGGCGAGCCAACGATATTCGCACGCCAATCCAGAGGAAAGGAGCGACTAATAGGAACTTTATGCGAGAGCACTCGATCGTTTCAGACCAATCAAAACTTGTTTTGGAATCAGATATTGGAGTGAGGAGGAAAGAGCCGCTGCCCTTAAGAATTTTTCCAGTATGAACCACATCGCAAATTGCTGGTGGCTGCCATTTAGTTACAACCATTGTGTCGAGTAACCCCAGTTGTGAAAAATTCGGATAAAACTTATAGAGGGGTCCCGTGAATGCAGAGATTGATGTTCCAACACCTTCGCGAATGTCGGAAGTAACCCAGACTTTAGTTTGCAACATCCAGTCGCCTTGTGACTCCCAATTTGCGATCGCTTGCCAAGCGCGCTCTTGTGAACAAGGAAGAGAAATTTTGATTCTTAAAGTATTTGCCATCTCGGTCTGCAGTTACTTTCCACTTGTGGAATTTGAGTTAGCAATCTCAAGTGCTTGATCGACGCTCTTTGCCCAATGTAATAACTCGCGTTGACCTGGCTTAACGAAGCCATGCTCTTCTAAATGTTCGATCAGAGTTGCTAGTGGCGCATATAAGTCATATGGATCTAGAACGATGACCGGCTTATTGTGAAATTTAAGAAAGCGACCTACCCAAATTTCGAATAACTCTTCCAAGGTTCCGATACCGCCAGGCAGTGCGATAAAGGCATCCGAGAGATCCTCAATCATCGCTTTGCGATTTCGCATTGAATCAACGATATGGAGTTCATCGCACTCTTTATCGGCAAATTCAATATCCACTAATTTTTGCGGAATAACGCCGATGGTCTTGCCGCCTGATTCGCGTGCACCGCGCGAAACCGCTCCCATCGCTGAGATATGTCCACCGCCAGAGACCAACTCCCACTTACGGCCGGCAATACCCGCGCCGAGCGAATGTGCCAACTCAATATATTTCGGGTCGATCGTTTGTGACGAAGAGCAGTAAACGGCGATACGCATGGAGGAAAGAATAGGGGTTAGGCTTATCGCATGTCTTCTTCGCATCAATCAACGGCAATCGCATCAGGCCACGGAATTGCAACTTACTCTGGCGAAACAGTTCTAGATGTCTGGTTCCCGGAGCCCAAGCTCGGTCCATTAGTTGGCGATGCTCCAGCGGCAATTTCACAACTAATTGGCGTTGATGAAGTTAGAAAAGTAAAACGTGCACTTGTTTCGCTTGAGATTGATTTAACAGTTGCGCCAGCTAATGCGGCAGATGCTTACCTTCGCCTACATCTGCTTTCTCACCGTTTGATTAAGCCGCATGGCGCAGTAATGGATGGAATTTTTGGATTACTCGCAAATGTTGTTTGGACTTCTGCTGGCCCTTGCGCCGTTGAAGGTTTTGAATTTATTCGTGGCGCGCTGCTCGCAAAACATGGCCACGTGACTGTCTTTGGCGTAGATAAATTCCCACGAATGGTTGATTACGTTATCCCTTCTGGAGTTCGTATTGCAGATGCCGATCGCGTTCGCCTCGGCGCGCACCTAGCATCTGGAACGACTGTTATGCACGAAGGGTTTGTAAACTTTAACGCAGGCACTCTCGGCACTTCGATGGTAGAAGGTCGCATCTCAGCTGGAGTTGTTGTTGGAGATGGCAGCGATGTCGGTGGTGGCGCATCAATTATGGGAACTCTAAGCGGTGGTGGAAAAGAAGTTATCTCCATCGGCGAAAAATGTTTGTTGGGTGCAAACTCTGGATTAGGAATCTCACTCGGAGATAATTGCGTAATCGAGGCTGGCACTTACATAACTGCGGCATCAAAAGTAAAACTTCCCGATGGAGAAATTGTTAAAGCTGCGACTTTATCTGGCGCGAGTAACTTACTCTTCCGTCGCAACTCACTTAACGGCGGTCTAGAAGTTGTCATGCGTACTGGAACTTGGGGTGGACTTAACTCCATCCTGCATGCAAATTAATTATCAGATCACTTCAGCGAAAACCACGCCGAAGGTAGTTTGCTTCGGCTTCTAAATGTTTCACCACGTAGTACTGATGTCGTGCCATCCAATGTTGTCGCTCTTATTAGTGCAACAGTGCCTGCTGGATTTAACGAAAGAACCGTTAAGGCAGCAACGTTTGGGAGCGAAAATGCTTGAGCAATTACCGATTGTGGAATTTCGCGAGTCCATGAAGCAAAGCGAGGATTGAGCGCACTATCTACGCTTGCGCTATCTGGAACGCTAACCGTGTACGGGGTCGCCGTTCCCCAAGCATGTTCAGAAGTTTCCGTTGCTCCTCCAGATGAAGATGAGAAGTAAGCAGTAATTGGTTGACCTTTATAAGTGATTATCGATCCTGCCGTTCTATTTACGGCATCTTTCCAGAACTGCCCCCAGCGAGGCTCGCTCTCTTTGGCATAGCCAGCAAATGTTTGATCGCTGATAGTTGCATACAAATGGCAGTCGCAGGCGGTGCGGACTTTATAAGATTTTGCATAAGCGTAGGTACGCGATGCGATTGCTTGCGCTTCAAGAGCTGCTGCTGGCCATGAAGATGGAACTTCGCTGATCCCCCAAAGATATTCATCTTGCAGGCGAACTGAGTTAATTATCTCGATCCGCTTTCCGAGCGATTTATCTTTGATGATTTTAAATACCATCTGTCCATGGCGGAAGCGATTTGTCGTATTTCCACTTGATAAAGAGAGCACAGTCAGCGCACCTTCTTGATAACGGGTTCCGCTCCATCGCAATGTGAATTTTGTGCCAGCGCTCACTGGTTTAGTTACATTTCCCCGCGTTGTACTTAGCGATATAGCGCCGTCTAACAAGGATAAATTCAGCGAAGTTTTACTTGGAATAGTAAGAATTGAGGTTGCGGTTTCAGTCTCACCAAGTTCGCCAGCAAATAAATTTAACTGCGCATCTTTTGAATCGCTACGAATTCTGGCGGTTGTCAGCAAGTGTCCAATATTGATCTTAAGGATCTGCGTATCTGTTGCAGTTTCTACGACAGTACCCGAGTAGTAATACTGCAAAATTGCCGTTGCAGTTTCTCCAGCAATAGCTTTTGCTCTGGCACCTATTTGGCTCATGCCAACGCCATGTCCGTAGCCACTGCCCTGAAAAGCAAAGGCCGCAGGGACTTCATTTGCATTTGCAGTATTGGTCAGAAAGATTGATGGAGTGAGCGAAAATGTGATTGCAGCAGATAGAGCAATCAGGAAATTCTTAGACATCCTCATTTGCGGCTGCGCTCTTTCCAACCTGCATAAATTCGCGATACTGCTTTATCACCTCTGCGGGATTACCGCGGGCCATCAACTTTCCTTTATGCAACCAAGCAACTTCATTGCAGACATCTTCAATAGTCGCCATTGCATGGCTAACTAGAATGAGTGCACGATCGGCGGTGCGTAGTTCTTTAATGCGATTGAGGCTCTTCTCTTTAAAGTGTGCATCGCCTGTACTGAGCGCCTCGTCCACGATCAAAATATCTGGTTGTACGGTAGCCGCCACCGAAAAGGCTAGACGGGCATACATTCCCGATGAGTAAGTGCGCATCGGCGCATCAATGGCATCGCCTAGTTCTGAAAACTCCGCGATTGCATCAAATTGCGTATCAATTTCTGCACGTGACATACCTGCAGCGAGCCCACCCAGATAAACGTTGGCACGACCTGTCATTGAAGGATTAAAGCCCACGCCGAGGGCCAGCAAAGTGCTGACCGAACCATGAACTTCAATTCGACCTTTAGTTGGCGGAACGATTCCAGAGATAACGCGCATCAACGATGACTTTCCGGCGCCGTTGGAACCAATTACTCCAAGCACAGTTCCGTAATGCACATCCAGATTTACGCTATCTAAAGCGTTAACAACGCGGGTGTGCTTACTGCCCCGACCAATTGTCTTTAGGCGCGCTTTAAGGGTTGGGCGCTTAACAATGGAAGTCTTATAAATTAACCCCACATCTTTGATTGAAACGGCAAGACCGTTCTTGGGGTGATTTGAATTCTGTGAATTAGAGGCGGACAGCGAAATCACGCTCCCTAGATAAGAAGAAGTATGTACCGATAAAGAAAATTACCAACGCCCAAATTAGCGAGTGAGCTAGCGAAAATAGATCTGGTGCTTGTGCGTAGACCATTACTTGTGACCAAGCATCGAGCAGATAAAAGATTGGGTTGGCGATCTCAAAGCTCTTTAACTGATCTGATAAATCACTGGCTTGATAAAGAATTGGAGATAAATACAAAAGACTGCGAGTCATATAAGGAAGAAAACTTGCGATATCGCGGAAGTAAACATTTATACATGAGATCAGGATCGCCATACCCAGTCCCATTAACAAGGCGATAGCCAACACAGGTATCGCCCAAAACATATTCCATGAATAGTCCAGGCCAAGCACCGTTCGCATTACAAAGAAGATAAACAGCGTAGGAATGAATTTAAAGAGCGCGATAACCGTTGCAGAAATTGGAAGCATCACTCGCGGGAATGCTGTGTTTAAGATCAATCGTTGTCCAGCGGTGATTGATTTAACGCCGCCACTCAAACTATTGCTGATTAAATAGAAGAGGAAGAGGCTCGCGGTTAAATGTCCATATCGAGTGGCATCGCTATGGCCACCGATGATGTAGATCAAAAGAAAGTAAACTCCGGATAGCAAGAGTGGATTTAGAACCAACCAAAGTTGGCCGAAGACTGATCCATAGTTTTGCTCTCGAAGTTCTGATCGGGAAAATTCAGCGATAAATGAGCGTCTTGCCCATAGAGAGCGCAGGTAAGAACCAAGCGGTGGCAGGCCAGCGCGAAAGGGTTCGTAAACAGTTACTGGGGCGCTCATATTGGTAAAGGCTACCGCAGCGCTTTAGTTGAGGTGATGAACCCCGCACCCCACGCGAAATGCATTGTTGGGATTACCGCTAAAAGTGTAAGAAATTCGCGTAATGAACGAGCAATAAGCGCAGCAGATACTCCAATAAATAATCCATAAACTGCAAGCGGAAGGTAGAGCACTGGATGCAGCAATGTTCCAGCGATTGCTGAAATAACACATCCGAGCAAAGTTACTGGTGGGGCCAGATATCGCAAATTAATTGTTCCGCTATGGCTACGTGAAACTACTCGACGCCAAGTTCCGTATTGAAAATACTGCTTGGCAAGTTTTCTTAAATTTGGTCGCGGACGATAAGTAACTTGAAGACGTGGGTCAAAGTAAATCAGCCCGCCATTTTTGCGTAGGCGATAATTAAGCTCCCAATCTTGGGCACGGGTGTAACGCTCATCAAAGCCACCCGCGGCGATGATCGCCTCTCGCCGGAAAGCGCCGAGATAAACCGTATCTACTTCACCGGCTTCACCCCCTGTATGAAAACGTGACGCCCCCACACCAAGTGGACTACGCATAGCGCGAGCCACAGCTTTTTCAAATGCACTTACGCCTTCAGCAGCCATCACGCCGCCAACATTTACCGCACCTGTTGCTCGAAGAATTTCGACTGCAAGCGAAAGATAATTAGCGGGAATTTGTGCATGCCCATCAACGCGGACAATTACCGGATGCTTCGAAGATGCCACAGCTAAATTAAGCGCCGCGGCTGTTTTTCCACTCGGATTTGCAACCAACTTAACGCGAGCATCTTTAGTTGATAGATTCTTTGCAATTTCATCGGTGCGATCTCGTGATGGACCCAGGGCAAGGATTACTTCAAATTCACCTTGATAGTCCTGAGAAAGGATTGCCAGAATTGATTCTTCAAGGTGGGCTTCTTCATTTAAAACGGGAAGGATCACGCTAACTGCTGGTGAGACAGATAACTCGCCCATGGATGTCGACATAACCCCTCTACGCTATCGCCCAAGTAGAGTTCGTATGTGAAATCGACGCGAGCAATAAGGATTATTACATCACTTTCCGTGGGTGTAGTTGCCCTCGCATCGCTATCTTGGATTGGGCTTGGTCAAGTCAGCGGCAAAATAGATCGCATTAGCGTCTTCGCTGGCCTTGATAACCGCCCCGAAAAAACTTCGAAAGCTCTTAACTACTTACTTGTTGGGTCAGATACTCGTGAAGGTCTAACTAAAGAAGAGATGAAGGCTTTGCGAGTAGGTAGTACCAAGACAGCAGCTGGCGGTCGATCAGACACGATGTTGTTGGTACATATCAGCAAGAAGCGCGATAAGGCTTATCTGGTCTCGCTGCCTCGAGATTCGTTAGTAACTATTCCTGCTCACCTGAGCACCGATGGAAAAACTCAGATTCCGGATCGTCCAAATAAGTTGAATGCCGCATTCGCATTTGGTGGGGCACCTCTGCTTACTCAAACTATTGAGCGCGCAACCAATTTACAGATTGATCATTACATCGAAGTTAGCTTTGCTGGATTTGCAGGAATAGTAAATGCCCTAGGTGGTATCGAAGTTTGTACCAAAGTAGATATCGATGATCCTAAGAGCCACCTCGTCTTAGCTGCGGGAACTCATACCCTTGATGGAATTGAAGCCCTCAAATATGTGCGCACAAGAGACTTTGATGGCCGCGGAGATATTGGACGTATGCAACGTCAACAACAATTCATGAGTTCGGTTATTAAGAAAGCCACAAGCACTGGAGTTCTTTTAAATCCAATTAAATTGGTTAACTTTTTAAATGCGGCAATCTCAACGGTAAAGATGGATGAGAGCTTAACTAAGAACGATTTGCTAGAACTGGCTAAACAGATGCGCGGATTGTCATCTGGAAATGTCCGCACATTGACCGTTCCGTTATCAAATGCAAATGGTCGAGTAGATGGCCTCGGTTCAGTTGTAATTTGGGATCCAGAGTTAAGTGCGGATTTATGGACGCGAATTCGTGATGATGCGCAGTTGGTAGATGAAGTCACCCCTTCACCATCTGCCAGCAGTTCAGCATCAGCTAAACCAGTTATTGTCGATAAATTTAAGACTCGCACCGCAGCGGAAAATCCATGCGGGGATATCAAATAGAAGGTGTAATAGAGTAAATCCCTATGAAGCTCTCAGTTATTGGTTGTGGCTATCTTGGCGCCACTCACGCAGCATGTATGTCATCACTTGGATTTGAAGTTATCGGCGTCGATACAGACCAACATAAAGTTGATCTTCTTTCACGCGGCGAACTTCCTTTCTACGAACCAGGGCTCGATACCCTCCTTGCTGCTGAGATGAAAACTGGTCGCCTCTCATTTACAACTGATTTCTCTGCTGTAGCAGATGCGGATGTTCACTTCATCTGCGTCGGTACTCCACAAAGCAAAGATGGCCTTGCAGCAGATTTAACTTACGTAAAGTCTTCTGTCGCAGCTATCGCTCCACACCTAAAAGATGGTGCGCTCGTAGTTGGAAAATCAACCGTTCCGGTCGGAACCGCGCAAGCGCTGCGCGATATCCTGGCAACGTCTGCGCCGCATGCAGATTTGGCATGGAACCCGGAATTTCTCCGCGAAGGTTTTGCAGTTGAAGATACATTGACGCCAAACCGTCTCGTCGTTGGCGTTGTAGATGATCGTGCCGAAAATATTCTAAAAGAGGTTTATAAGCCGATCATCGATCTCGGAACTCCTTGGATTCGTGCAGATCTGCCAACCGCTGAGCTCGTAAAGGTTGCGGCAAACTCGTTCCTTGCCACAAAGATCTCATTCATTAACGCTATGGCCGAAGTTTGTGAAGCAGCTGGCGGAGATGTAACCGTTCTAGCAAAAGCGATTGGATACGACCCACGTATCGGTAATCGCTTCTTGCAAGCCGGTATCGGATTTGGTGGCGGTTGCCTTCCAAAAGATATTCGCGCATTTATGGCACGCGCTCAAGAGCTTGGCGCTGATCAAGCGCTTGAATTCTTACGAGAGATTGACGCTATTAACTTACGTGCTCGTCAACGTGTGATTGATGTTGTGCGAGCTGATCTATCTGAAGATTTAACGCAGTACAAAATTGCTGTACTAGGTGCGACATTCAAGCCTGACAGCGACGATGTGCGTGATTCCCCTGCTCTAGATATTGCCGCACAACTTCAAGCCGCTGGCGCAACAGTTGTAGTGCACGATCCAAAGGGTATTGAGCCAGCGCGAAAGCGTTTTCCAAACCTTGATTATGCAGAGAAGGTTGCTGACTGCGTCAAGGGCGCTGACGCCATCCTTCACTTAACAGAGTGGAAGGAATATCGCGAGCTAGATCCATCAGTAATCGGACAGTTGGTTAAATCTAAGTTCTTAATTGATGGTCGAAATATGCTCGATCGCGATAAGTGGCGTGCAGCTGGTTGGCGTGTTCACGCGCTCGGTCGCAGCGACTAACTAAAAGCCAGTCTTAGTATTTCGACGTGCAGTTAAGTTTGCGCCCTTTGCTTTAGCTTCTTCGCGGATATCAGCTAACTGTGCTTCGACTTTCTTTGCCACGTTTGCATCAGAGGATCCGATTATTCGCGCGGCAAGAATGCCAGCGTTCTTGGCGTTATCGATTCCTACAGTTGCAACAGGAATTCCTGCCGGCATCTGAACTATTGAAAGAAGCGAATCCATACCTTCGAGGTTCTTAAGCGAAACCGGAACTCCGATAACTGGAAGAGTTGAAAGAGAAGCCACCATGCCGGGCAAGTGTGCGGCGCCACCGGCACCAGCGATGATTACTTTGTAACCTTTCGTGGCTGCTGACTTGGCGAACTCAACCATTTCTTCAGGCATGCGATGGGCTGAGACAACATCTGCGGTGTAACTGATTCCGAATGAATCTAGAGCTTTCGCGGCCTCTTCCATAATCGGCCAGTCAGAATCTGATCCCATGATGATTGCTACATCACTCATCGATTTCTCCACTCATATAGTCGCGAGCATGCGCGATTATTTCGGTTAATTCTAGAAGGTTTTCACCTATAACGGTAACGTGGCCAACCTTGCGTCCCTTGCGAATCTCTTTCTTATACTGGTGAAACTTTAAATTTGGATTCCTTGCCATTAAGTGAAGGTAGGGGCGATACATATCGGTCTTGTCCCCGCCTAAGATATTTCCCGTAACTGCAATTGGCGCGACCATTGCAGGATCACCAAGCGGTAGATCTAAAATTGCACGCAGATGTTGTTCGAATTGGCTGGTCTTAGAGCCTTCAATTGTCCAGTGGCCAGAATTATGTGGTCGCATCGCTAATTCATTTATAAATAGGTAATCACCTTGAACAAACATCTCAACAGCCATGACTCCAACCAAAGCCAGATCATTAGCAATTGAAAGCGCCAAGTGCTGTGCATTTTCTGCTAGATCACGTGAAAGATTTGGCGCTGGTGAAATTGTGCTTGTGCATATGCCATCTGACTGAATTGTTTGCGTTGGCGCCCATGTAACTGCCTGACCGTGCGCAGAGCGCGCAACCATAACGGCAATTTCGTAATCAAAATTAACTAGTTCTTCAATTAATAACTGTGGGATTTCCTTAAGAATTTCATGGAGATCATCGTAATTTGTTATCTTCCAAACACCTCGTCCGTCATATCCCCCACTGATGCTCTTTGCAATAAACGGGAAATCTAGAGTTTGATCTCCGCTGGAAATGACTTTCCACTTCGGCGCCGGATATTTTTCTAATCGTTGGCGCATTAAAGCTTTATTCTGCGAGAACTGAAACGATTCGGAGGTTGGGAAAACTTTTACTCCGGCCGCTTCCAAGCCTTTGATTACCGACAACGGCACCAGTTCATGTTCGAAGGTAAGTAGATCGCATTTCTTAGCAAATTCTTTTAACGCTTCTAAATCACGAAAGTCGCCAATTACATGCGGAGCTATCTGTGCCGCGCTATCTTCTGCGCCATCTGCAAAGAGAAGAAGATTTACCCCTAAAGATTCCGCAGGTGCGATCGTCATTCGGGCGAGTTGCCCCGCACCGATTATTCCAACTGTGGGAAAACGCTCGTTCACATCACTATCGTAGATGAACAACATCTCCAACGTTAACTTTGCTGCCATCATCGAGAACGAGAGCGCCTTGGGCCGAAATAGCCACGGCTTTACCTAATATCGAGTCTCTCCCCAAGACGTCGACCCGAATATCGCGACCAATTGTTGAGCTAACTCTTTCATACTCTTCGATGAAATCGCTGCCAAATTCCCATTGATTAAATATTGTCTCGAAGTAATTTAAGAATTCAGAAAGTAAATGATTTCGATCTAATTCTTTAGAGCCTGCGATGAGAAGTGAAGTCGCGGTAGGGACCGGAAGTTCATCACTAGAAATAGAAACATTAAGACCGATTCCAACAATTACTCCTTCGCCTATCTGCTGTGCAAGTAGCCCGGCAACTTTACTTTCTCCGATCAAAATATCGTTGGGCCATTTCAACGTTGCTGGTTCAGGCAGGTATTCGGAAATAACTTTTTGCATTGCAAGTGCGGAAAGAAACGAGATAAAACTCCAATCACTAACTGCGCGTTTGGGTTCTACATAGAAAGAGAAGAGCAGCGCACTTTGTGGCGGAGCTTGAAAAGTTCTATCCAAACGGCCTCGTCCAGCGCTTTGAAATTCTGCAACGATCAACTCTCCACTTTTTGCTACTGAAGAGTTAACTAAATTTGCAAGATCACTTTGTGTTGATTCAGTGAGTTCAACCACGCTTACCCGCCAGTACTGCGAAATGTTGGCGGTGATTAACGACTTATTTAGTGGCGCTCTTGGCGCTTGGATACCCACGACTAGTACCGTAGAGCCATGAGCCCAAATCTGCATACAACTTCAGGCAAAATTGAAGATCTCCGACTTCGTGTCGAGGAAGCGGTCCACGCCGGATCGGCGCGCGCAGTTGAGAAGCAACATGCCAAAGGCAAGCTAACCGCTCGCGAACGTATCGACCTTCTAGTAGACGCTGACTCCTTTACAGAAATTGATGAGTTCGCGCGTCATCGCTCTACGCAATTCGGTATGGAGAAGAACCGTCCATACGGTGACGGTGTTGTAATCGGAACTGCAACAGTTGATGGTCGACCAATTGCGCTTTACTCACAAGATTTCACAGTTATGGGTGGAAGTCTTGGCGAAGTCCATGCTGAAAAAATTGTAAAGATCGCTGAGTTTGCGCTAAAGAGCGGTATTCCTTTAATTGGGATCAACGATTCAGGTGGTGCTCGTATTCAAGAGGGCGTTGCTTCACTAAATGGATACGGAAAAATTTTTCGCTTAAACACTCGCTCATCGGGTGTTATCCCTCAGATCTCTCTGATTCTTGGACCATGTGCCGGTGGATCTGCATATTCACCTGCGCTTACCGATTTCACCGTTATGGTCAATGAGACATCACATATGTTTATTACTGGCCCAGATGTCATCAAGACTGTCACAGGTGAAGACGTCGGCATGGAAGAGCTTGGTGGAGGCTTAACGCACAACACCCGCTCAGGAAATGCGCATTACCTCGCCGATAGCGAAGCAGACGCGATTGATTATGTGAAGGCGCTTCTTTCATATCTTCCTTCAAACAACATGGACGGTTCACCACACCTGCCACCAACTCAAAATTTAGATGAGACTCCGGAAGATGCAGCGCTAAATACCCTTATTCCAGATAGCCCTAACCAGCCATACGATATGAAGACTTTGATCACTACCTTGGTTGACGAAGGTGAGTTCTTGGAGGTACACGCCTTGTACGCACCAAATATCATCGTTGGCTTTGCGCGCATCGAAGGCGAATCAGTCGGAATTATTGCTAATCAGCCTTCACAGTTGGCTGGAACTCTAGATATTAATTCGAGTGAAAAGGCCGCACGATTTTTACGCTTCTGCGATGCATTCAATATCCCAATCCTTACCTTGGTAGATGTGCCAGGATTTTTACCTGGTACAGAACAAGAATGGAACGGAATTATTCGCCGCGGTGCAAAGTTGCTTTACGCATATGCTGAAGCTTCTGTTCCTCTAGTCACTCTGATTACTCGCAAAGCTTATGGCGGAGCGTTTATCGTTATGGGCTCAAAGTATTTGGGTAGCGATATTAACTTTGCTTGGCCGAGCGCTGAAATTGCCGTTATGGGCGCACAAGGAGCCGTAAATATTTTGTACCGAAAAGAAATTGCAGATGCACAGGATCCAGAAAAAGTCCGCGCCGAACTCGTTTCGGAATACACTGAAACGCTTTCAAATCCATACGCTGCCGCAGAACGCGGGACCATCGATAGCGTCATTGAGCCACATCAATCACGCGCCTATATAACTAAGGCATTTCGCACACTAAAGACTAAGCGCGATACTTTGCCAGCCCGTAAGCACGGAAATATTCCACTGTAATGAAATTTACTATTACATCTGGTCAACCTACCGAAGAAGAGCTGCTTGCCCTTAAGGCGGCGATTGACCACCACAAGATGCAAAACTTGGTACCCGTAATTAAGCGCAGCGTCTTTGGTTTGCCACAACTTCGTCAGCCGCTTCCCCACCAGATCACTTTCGGCGCCAGAAGAGAATCTCGTTAATGCCAAAGATAGTTCTTGCATCACAATCAGCATCACGACGCCGCTTACTTGAAGGCGCTGGTCTAAAACCAACAATCATCGTAAGTAATGTCGATGAAGAAACCGATTTCTTTAACGCGATGACGCCTGCGGATATGGTGATTGCGCTGGCGGTAACTAAAGCACACACCGTTCGTGAACAGATTGACTATCCGGCCCTGATCATCGGTTGCGATTCAACTTTTGATGTCGATGGCGTTTCATTTGGAAAACCGGGCACTCCAGAAGTGGCGCGTGAGCGTGCTAAAGCAATCAGCGGAAGATCCGGTCTGTTGCATACCGGCCATTGCATTATCGACACCGCACAAGGTCGTGAGATTGCCGACCGCGTAACGACCAAGGTCACTTTTTCTGAGTTAACTGACCACGAAATTGAAGACTACATAGCCTCCGGAGAACCACTTCACGTTGCAGGCGGATTTACGCTCGATGGGTTTGGCTCACCTTTCATTCCTGTAATCGAGGGTGATTACACAAATGTAGTCGGCATATCGATGCCATTCCTGCGCTCTGCGATGTCGCAGCTTGGATATTCTTGGCCAGAAGTGAAGGAGATGCAATGAAGCGCGTACTGATTGCTAATCGTGGAGAAATTGCAGTTCGTGTTATCCGTGCTTGCCGCGACCATGGCTTAGAAAGTGTTGCCGTTTATTCTGAAGAAGATCGCGATGCCATTCACACTAAGAGCGCAGATTTCGCATTCTCACTTAATGGAGTTACCGCAACTCAAACTTATTTAGATATTTCAAAAATTATCGCTGCTGCGAAAGAGTCTGGTGCAGATGCCATTCATCCAGGTTATGGTTTTTTATCTGAACGCGCAGATTTCGCCCAGGCTGTAATTGATGCTGGCCTGATTTGGATTGGACCATCACCTGATGCGATCAGCGCACTTGGCGACAAAGTTTCGGCTCGTCGTATAGCCGCTAAAGCAGGAGCTCCCCTCGTTGCAGGAACTAAAGATCCGGTGGCGGGCGCGGAAGAGGTAATCGCATTCGCGAAAGAACATGGCTTACCAGTTGCGATCAAAGCCGCTTTCGGTGGCGGCGGACGTGGTCTAAAGGTTGCTCGAACCATGGAAGAGATTCCCGAACTATTTGCCTCCGCTGTGCGTGAAGCGATCTCAGGATTTGGCCGCGGCGAATGTTTTGTGGAGCGATATCTTGATAAGCCGCGTCACGTTGAAACCCAAGTCTTAGTCGATCAACACGGTAACGCTGTTGTCGTAAGTACTCGTGACTGTTCGTTGCAGCGTCGCCACCAAAAGTTGGTTGAAGAAGCGCCGGCACCATTTTTAACAGATGCTCAGAACGAAGAGCTCTACCGCTCAAGTAAAGCAATAATGAAGGAAGCTGGATACGTCGGAGCCGGCACCTGCGAATTCCTGATCGGCTTAGATGGAACCATTTCATTCTTGGAAGTCAATACTCGCTTGCAGGTAGAACACCCTGTGAGTGAAGAAGTGACAGGTATCGATTTAGTTCGCGAGCAGTTCCGCATTGCCATGGGAGAAGAACTCGGTTTTGGCGATCCCGAAATTCGCGGCCATTCACTTGAATTCCGTATCAACGGTGAAGATCCTGGACGTTCCTTCTTGCCTGCTCCTGGTCGAATCACACAATGGAATTTGCCAACTGGTCCAGGAGTGCGAATCGATGCCGGTTTTAAAAACGGTGACACAATCGGTGGAAACTTTGACTCGCTTCTTGCCAAATTAATTGTTACTGGTGCTACTCGCAAGCAAGCGATTGAACGCGCTCGTCGCGCACTAGCTGAATTTGAAGTTGATGGACTGGCAACCGCAATTCCATTCCACCGTGCGATATTGGAAGATCCTTCATATACCGAAAACTTTAAGGTCTATACAAGTTATATTGAAAATGAATTTAAGAACGATATCCCAGCATTTTCTATTACTCCTCCACCGGTTACAACAAAGATTGCTGCCGAACATCTAGTTGCAGAAGTAAATGGCAAGCGCTTTGAAGTAAAACTCCACACCCCAGAACCAGTTGTAAAGCGCCATCGCGCTAAGCAATCAAAGGTTGGTGGCGCAAGCGGCACTGGACTAACCAGTCCGATGCAAGGAACTGTTGTAAAAATTGCAGTTGCAGAAGGCACGATAGTCGAAGCCGGAGATTTAATTATTGTGCTCGAGGCAATGAAGATGGAACAACCACTAATCGCTCATAAATCCGGCAAGGTGGCAAACCTCAAGGCGGTAATCGGTGAGACAGTTTCAAGTGGCACAGTTCTGTGCGACATTCTTGAAGCCTAACTTCGCGCTCTAAATCGCAATTCACAACTTCGCTTAATCCAGTTAGGCTAAGGCTATGAACGCTCAGCTATTGGCCGAAGTCCAAGCCTGGATAGCTGATGATCCAGATCCCAAGACCGCTGCCGAGTTAACAAGACTTGTTGCAGATGGCGACGAAGCAACTTTAAATAAGTACTTCGCAGGTTTTCTACAATTTGGAACTGCAGGCTTGCGCGGACCAATCGGTCCTGGCCCATCATGTATGAACCGCGCAGTTGTGGGACGTACCGCTGCAGGTTTAGTCGCCTATATGAAAGAACGCGGAATGACGCGCGTGGTAATTGGGCGAGATGCGCGATACGGATCAGAAGATTTCACCCAAGAGTCGGCGGAGATATTCTCTGGCGCAGGATTTGAAGTCTTTGTTCTGCCACGGCCGCTACCGACTCCAGTGTTGGCTTTTGCCACGCTTGATCTCAAATGCGATGTTGGTGTCATGGTTACTGCAAGCCACAATCCTCCGCAAGATAATGGATACAAGGTTTACATAGGACCAACTGCAGATGGAATCGACTACGCAGCCTCACAAATCATTAGCCCAACTGATGGCTTCATCGCCAAAAAGATTGATGCGATAAAGAGTTTGGCGGGACAGACAAGAGGTTCTAAATGGACCATCTTGGACGATGCTGTTGTTGATAAATACATTGCGCGTACCGCAGAGCTAGCGCCACGTCCGGGATCGCTAAAGATTGTTTACACCGCGATGCACGGGGTCGGAACAGAAACTCTCGAGAAAGCCTTTGCCGAAGCCGGGTTCCCAAAGTTGATTTTGGTTTCAGAGCAATCCCAACCAGATCCAGATTTTCCAACTGTCGCCTTTCCCAACCCAGAAGAACCAGGTGCGATTGATTTAGCGCTCGCAAAAGCGCGTGAAGTCGGCGCTGATTTGGTTATTGCAAACGATCCCGATGCCGATCGTTGCGCAGCTGCAGTAAATGATCCAAACGGCGGATGGCGCATGTTGCGCGGTGATGAGTTAGGCGTGATTTTTGGCGAGTGGATCGCGCGTTCGTTTGCCACCGAAAAACGCACTGGATCATTCGGAAATTCAATCGTCTCTTCATCTGCGCTTGGCAAAATTGCCGCACACTATGGAATCGATTTTAAAGAGGTATTAACTGGTTTTAAATGGCTAGCAAAGATCGAAGACCTCGCCTTTGGATATGAAGAAGCGATCGGCTATGCCGTCGATTCCTCTACGGTAAACGATAAAGATGGAATTTCAGCGGCGCTCTTCTTGGCGCAAATTGCTACCGATTTAAACGCACAAGGAAAGACGCTCGTTGATCTGTTAAATGAAGTTTGGAATCGTCATGGTTTCCACGGAACAGAGCAGATATCAATTCGAGTTAGCGATATGACTCGTATTGCAGACCTGCTCGCTGGGTTACGCAAGAACCCGCCTGCAGAAATTGCTGGGCGATCTGTATCTTCAATCGATGATTTAGCTGCCCCTAAAGATGGTCTGCCACCGACTGATGGTCTGCGAATCTGGCTAGATGGCGGAATTCGTATCATCATCCGTCCGAGCGGAACCGAAGCCAAGATGAAGTGCTACATCGAGGTAATTACTAAGGATGCGCAATCAGCCAACGATTTACTTGATCAGTTGCGACAACCACTTAAGGATTTCCTCTCATGAGTTTTTATGGAATTGTTGATGGATCAGAAGGTTCCCTGAAGAACTTTCTCTCTCAGCTACCAGGGGTTGATCAGGTCGGAGCTGAAGCACGTGCGACGATGTTGGCAACGCGCAGCATTAAGACAACCAGCAAGCGCTGGGCAATTGATACTGCGATCTCAATGGTTGACTTAACAACTCTGGAAGGCGCTGATACTCCAGGAAAAGTGCGCGCGCTGTGCACTAAGGCTGTTCGTCCAGATCCCACAGATTTAACCATTCCAAGTGTTGGCGCTGTTTGTGTCTACAACGATATGGTCTCGATCGCTCGAACTCATTTGGATGCAATTGGTGGCAAGCATGTTCCGGTAGCGGCTGTTTCAACTGCATTTCCATCAGGTCGCGCCTCAATGGAAGTTAAGATTCAAGATACTCAAGATGCGATCGACGCCGGTGCGGCAGAGATAGATATGGTCATCGATCGTGGTGCGTTTTTATCAGGCAAGTATGGTTTGGTCTTTGATGAGATTGTAAAAATCCGCGAAGTCTGTGGAGATCGTGCACACCTAAAGGTAATTTTTGAAACCGGTGAACTAGTTACCTATGACAACGTTCGGAAAGCCTCATATTTAGCTATGTTGGCGGGCGCTGATTTCATCAAGACATCCACCGGCAAAGTAACACCTGCTGCTACTCCCCCCGTTGTGCTTGTCATGTTAGAAGCAGTCCGTGATTTTTATGCTCTGACAAATCGACGTATCGGCGTAAAGCCTGCTGGCGGTATCAGAAATACCAAAGATGCGATTAAACAATTGGTTCTGGTGAATGAGACCGCTGGTCCAGAATGGTTAACTCCAGAATTTTTCCGTATCGGTGCCAGCGCGCTATTAAATGACCTTTTGATGCAACGCATGAAAATGGATGATGGCTACTACGCTAGCCCTAACTACGTAACGATCGATTAAGAGAAGGCGCCTAAGGAACTGTTATGACTTTCGAATACGCACCAGCACCCGAGTCTCGCTCGATCGTTTCCATAAAGCCAAAATACGGACACTTCATCGATGGCAAGTTTGTTAATGGGCGCAACCACTTTGCAACAATTAATCCGGCTACCGAAGAAGTATTAAGCCAAATCGCTCTCGGCAACGCCAGCGATGTAGATAAAGCTGTAATCGCAGCCCAGAAGGCATACACGAAGACCTGGTCGAAACTATCTGGCAAGGAACGCGGAAAATATCTTTACCGCATTGCGCGAATCTTGCAGGAGCGCGCCCGCGAATTCGCAGTACTTGAAACTTTAGATAACGGAAAGCCAATTCGCGAAACCCGCGATATCGATATTCCGCTAGTTGCTGCGCACTTCTTTTATCACGCTGGATGGGCCGATAAATTGGATTACGCCGGCATGGGTAAGTCGCCTAAGCCGCACGGCGTCGCTGGGCAGATAATTCCTTGGAACTTCCCATTACTGATGCTGGCATGGAAAGTAGCACCAGCACTTGCCACGGGAAATACCGTTGTTCTAAAACCAGCCGAGACAACATCGCTTACCGCGCTTTTATTTGCCGAAGTTTGTCAGCAAGCCGAACTTCCAGATGGAGTGGTAAATATTGTTACCGGCGATGGCTCAACCGGATCCGCAATTGTTAACCATGTCGGTATTCAGAAGATTGCCTTTACTGGTTCCACCGAGGTGGGCAAGAAGATTGCACGCGCTATCGCTGGTACAAATAAGAAAGCCACGCTCGAACTAGGCGGAAAAGGCGCAAATATCGTCTTTGATGACGCCCCGATTGATGAGACAGTTGAAGGAATTGTTAACGGCATCTTCTTCAACCAAGGGCATGTCTGTTGTGCGGGTTCTCGACTAATTCTGCAAGAAGGTATCGCAGATGAAATTACCGAAAAACTTAAAGCGCGTATGTCAAAGATTCGCGTTGGCGATCCTTTAGATAAGAACACAGATCTAGGCGCAATTAACTCACGCGAGCAGTTAGCAAAGATTCATGAACTATCAGCAGCCGGAGATGCCGAAGGCGCGCAGCGCTGGAGCCCATCATGCAACTTGTCAGAAAAGGGCTATTGGTTTGCGCCAACTATATTTACAGGCGTTACGCAAGCGCACCGTATTGCACGCGAAGAGATCTTCGGGCCAGTGCTTTCAATACTTACTTTCCGCACTCCACAAGAGGCGATTGAGAAAGCTAATAACACTCCATTTGGCCTGTCTGCTGGAGTTTGGAGCGAGAAGGGCTCGCGAATTTTATGGGCTACTCAACAACTTCGCGCTGGCGTTATTTGGGCCAATACTTTCAATAAATTTGATCCAACTTCACCATTTGGTGGATATAAAGAATCTGGCTGGGGACGTGAAGGCGGAAAACATGGCCTGGCTTCTTATCTGAAGGAAGGTAAGTAAATGTCACGTCTTGAAGTGAAGAAGACATACAAGCTCTATATCAATGGCGCCTTCCCACGTAGCGAGTCTGGCCGCATCTACGAAGTTTGCGATGCCAAGGGCAACTTCATCGCTAATCCTGCTTTGGCATCACGCAAAGATCTTCGCGACGCAGTTGTTGCCGCGCGTGCAGCGCAACCAGGTTGGGCAAAAGCAACTGCCTACAACCGCGGACAGATTCTCTATCGCATCGCAGAGATGCTCGAAGGTCGCGCAGATCAGATTGCAAATGAAATTTCTGCAACAACAGGTGCAACTCCTAAAAAAGCGCATGACCAACTTCTAGCAGCGATCGATCGCTGGGTTTGGTATGCGGGCTGGAGCGATAAATTGGCAGCAGCTTTTGGCTCAACAAATCCCGTTGCTGGCCCTTATTACAACTTCACCATCCCTGAACCACAAGGTGTAATCGCAGTTGCCCCAAGCGATAATTTCTTGGCTTTCATCGATTCCATTGCTCCAGTCATTGCCTCCGGAAACTCCGTAATTGCGCTGGTTCCTGGGGCAAGCGCTGTTCCAGCAATGACCTTTGCTGAAGTCTTAGCAACCAGCGATCTGCCACATGGCGTAATAAATATCTTGACTGGCTCACACGATGAGCTTGCGCCATGGGCGGCATCGCATATGGATATCGATGGCATGGATATTTCAGGTATCGATAAGAAGAAACGCGCAGGACTCAAAGAAGCGGGTGCAGAGAACTTAAAGCGCATTCATCACTTTGATGATGCGCAGACTCCAAACCGAATCTACGCATTCATGGAAGCGAAGACGGTCTGGCATCCAATCGGAGTTTAAACCTTATTCAGCAGAGATCTTGGCAAAACCTGGCTTAATGATTTCGTCGATAATAGCTAAACGTTCTTCAAATGGAATAAATGCGCTCTTTAAAGCATTGATGGTTACGCGTTGCAGATCAAGGAAGCTCCAATTAAATGCTGTAACTAACTCATTCATTTCGCGAGTCATCGATGTTGCCGACATCAAACGGTTATCGGTATTTACCGTAACGCGGAAACGCAATTTAGCGAGATCTCCGATTGGGTGGTCTGCAAAGTTTGCTGCTGCACCAGTCTGAATATTTGAAGATGGGCACATCTCAAGTGGAATGCGACGATCGCGAACGTAAGCAGCGAGTTTTCCAAGACGTGCTGGTGTGTGGTTTAAATCGATATCGTCGATGATGCGAACTCCGTGGCCTAGACGTTCGGCACCGCAGAGTTGAATCGCTTCCCAGATTGAAGGAAGTCCATATGCTTCACCTGCGTGAATTGTGAAGTGGGCATTCTCGCGACGAAGGTATTCAAAAGTATCCAGTTGATCGCTGGGCGGGAAACCATCTTCGGGGCCGGCGATATCGAAGCCTACAACGCCGCGATCGCGGTATTTAACCGCTAATTCAGCCACTTCCTGCGAAAGTTTATTCTGGCGCATTCCACAGAGTAGAAGGACGACGCGAGCCTTACCGCCGCCCTTTGCAACTTCTTCTTCACCTGCTTTAAAACCCTGCAAGATGGATTCGATAACTTGTGAAAGCGTTAGCCCTTTTTCAGTTAACAACTCGGGAGCCATGCGAACTTCGGCATAGACAACGCCATCTTCGGCCAAATCAATCACGCATTCACGCGCTACGCGCGCGATGTCAGATGGACGCTGCATAACTGCAACTGTGTGCGCAAATGTTTCGAGATATCGGACTAGCGAACCTGAATCACATGAGGCACGAAACCATTCAGCGAGTTCAGTTGCGTCATAAGTTGGTAGATCATGGCCGATTTCTTTTGCGATATCGATAATTGTTTGGGGACGAAGACCGCCATCTAAGTGATCATGAAGCAACGCTTTAGGTAAGCGCTTTACTTGCTCTGGCTTTGGAATTGAATTTAGGGTGCTCATTAACTTATCCGTTCGACTACTAGCGGTAGACGATTTACCGT
>JACCDZ010311491.1_pt1 | contig 41819 bp, 45 predicted proteins | sample 7449551 | NCBI WGS metagenome assembly JACCDZ01 (sample SAMN15323452, study PRJNA562643) | freshwater metagenome | isolation source: river surface water | place: USA:Blue River Watershed | collected 2017-08-18
ACTTTTTGAATTGTTAGTTCAGGATTCAAGATTTTTTTATCTTTAGGTAAAGTAGAGACAACGTCCTCATAGTTATACAACACATCCTCTATAATACGGAATGGATTCACAGGCATTTGTAAACTATTCTCGATCAAATACTCGCCAGGATTATTATTTTCTGCCCACAAATATACTTCTCTGAACATCTTACGATCTTTAATCAACTGCTCATATTCTTCATCCAAGATTTTTTGTATACGAGGTTTCATTTCTTTAGTCTTAAAACGTGCATCAAACATATCGACATTAGCATGATATTTTTCTTTCATTTCTTGATCTGAAATTAATGCAGTCAAGAATTTAACGCTTTCTGTCTTCCTAGCGTCGACTCCAGCATCTGCGTATAATGGCTGAATAATATTATCTGCCTTAGATGCTTGACGCAAATTATTAATGATGATAGACTCCAAGTTTTTAACACTAATACGATTTTGAGCACCTGATACACTAGTACTCAATGCATTACTAATTGAGCTATAACGGGCATCTCCTGCCGCGAATGGAAACACATCAGATTTAACGCCCTCACGATACGATGTGTCAACAAAACCCAAAGATTCTGGAGACGTGTCATACCGCAAGAAGTAAGGAGATGTGCGACCCCATGCAAAGTTGCGAGGCGGACGGCGACCATTAATAGTGATCTGACCATAGCTACCATTTATATTAATGAAGTTAGCTTCTTTACCTTTTGAGCCCGTAAAGATCAATCGTGCGATTTTATTATTTTTGTAATTGATATCGTTTAAAATCGGAGTAACAAAGTTATCAGCTGGTTCTAATGCATTCAACTGTTCCATTTCATAAAACTCTTCTAATGTAACACCGATCGGCGCGATGAGTTCACGATTATTCAATCTCTCGGTAATCTCCTGTGCTTCGTACTTCATTGATGCAGTTCTACTTTTGACTTCGATCATAGCATCTTCTGAAATATTGATATCTCTCACACCCACGGTAAATCCGTGCCATAAGAAGAATCTTGAGATTACTTGATGGAAGTTATAAATAGTTTCTAACGCAGCTTTTGCACCATACTCATTATTGATGATCTGAAAGATGGATCCCATTACTTTTTGACCAACTGTGGATTTGTCTAATGTTCCAGATATTAATTTTCCTCGATTAATCTGAACATATAGTTCATCTGGATCATATTTAATAAATGGTGCATACTGCGGCAGATATATTTTAGATTTTTTCTTTGGGAAGTTAATTTCTGGGAGAAACATACTAATGACGTCTCTTCCCGTATAATTTAATTTATCAAAGTTGAAATTTTCTAACGCGTATGCTTGTGCTTCGAATGAAACATTGCTAAACATAAGCATTGCGTGATATTTATTCATATTGATTTCGGATCGCGTGATTTCTGCAGATCCTATCAATGAGTCTTGGAAACATCCAAAGTATGGTGAATGGTTTTGATAAGAGATCATCCAGTTACCAATCCAAGACATTTTTTCTAATTCTGTTCTTGCTTGAACATTTTGAGCTATGATGCCATTCGCTGCCTATAAACACTAGGTTATCCTTACTTTTCAGTAAGGTGTGGACTATACCTTAAGCGCAAGTATTTTCATACTCACACCAACACCCTTTAAGTCTCTGAACATTTCTCATAGGTTAGTAAATATTTAATTTACTAACCCTTAGAGCTTTTGCTGCGGATTGTCCAATCTTATTGAGTTTTTACTATGCCCTAGGTCATTACCCCGGGTATCTTGAAAGTTTTCACTATCAAGAGTAGTATCAATAAGCTCTAAGGAGTTTCCCGCAATTGAGGTGTTTTGCATATATATTACAATAATACATATACTAGACGATTATATACTATATCATTTGGATATAGGATCGGTATTACAACGTTTACCCTACAAAGCATACCAATCAGCTTCATAGGCGTTCGCCTGTTGGTGACACAACTTGGCATCGTTTATCACCGTCGACCTTAATCCCTATCTTTCGATAAGGGGTGGACTATACCTTAAGCCAATATTACAAAGATTAAACTTTGTATATCAACCGACACCCTTGTAGTCTCTGAACGTTTATCATGCTTGAATAGTCTCAAGTTCATCCTTAATAGATAAACAAGTCATATTCAAGTTTAGATCTTCGCTGCGGATTGTCCAATCCTGTGAGTTTTTACTATCCCCTAGGTCATTACCCCGGGTATCTTGAATGTTTTCACTTTCAAGAGTAGTATCAACAGGCTCTAAGGAGGTTCCCGCAATTGAGGTGTCTTGCACACTTTCAGGAATTGATAATTCCATAATTTGAATGTTTTCTTGTTCGCAGAAAACTTTGAGTCTTTTGTTTTGTTCTTCAATTGAAACTAAACAGATTTTGTTGTTCTTGGAAAGATTTTTTTGAATAAGAAGCGGCATAAGATTTGACCAATGCATACATTTTCGCAAATCTTCTTCTTGAGAAGAATCAAATATAGCACATGGCATTACATGATCAATATGCCAAACAGTACCATGATTATCAAAACTTAAATCAGTATCGATAGAGAAGTGAAATTCAAACCATTTTTTAAGAAATTCATACGTACATGAAGTTAATTTTTCAGTACTCTTTTCTTTCTTAAAAGTCGATGCTAATCTACGTCTTGCATTTAACATAAGTTTTTTTCCAGGATTGTTATTATAGAAATTTTTACGATATTCATAAATCTTCTCTTTACTTTCCTTAAAATACTTTGCATGACGTTCTTTTTCTTTCTCTTTATTATTTTCGCGATATTCTTTATGTTGCTGATTAACTGATTCTTTATTCTTTTGATACCATTTAGAAGAAGATGCTTTCTGAAAACTTTTGTCCTTTTGATAACGCTCTCTTTCTTTACGATTGTACTCTTCAACATATTCTGGATCTTTTCTTTTCTCTTCCCTTGCAATTTTCTGTTTTTCAGAACAACATTTCTTACATTCTCCTCTTAAACCATCACCATGTTTAGTTCCGGATTTGTAATATTCTGTCTTCGATTTAGTTTCATTGCAGTTAGAACATGTTTTTGTTTCAATTTTTTCAACTTGTGTTTGACTCATTCTTGCGATCCGTATAATTTTTTAGATTATACTTTTTTCAAATTATGTTTATAATGAAATTCAATTCTTTTTGTGTACTAGGTAGTTATATATACATAAGCATTTGCTTATGTAGATCAATCTTACACTGTTTGCCTAACTTGGTGGTTTGATCAACCAAATTAGCAGCTACCTGTTCCGATCCCGACTATTTGCGATTGTCACTAACTTTTAAAGAGAGTGAGCAAAATACTTCGAATCGGCGTTATAAACACTGCATGCGCTAACATTGATTCTGAGCGTGTGCCCTTTATCCATAATTCTGACCCTATGACTTCCAATGTTACCGAATAGTAAAGATGGTTGTCGATTAAAACCGATGTAATCACCTTCGATAATATCGCGGTAAACCACATCTCCCTCTTCAAGAACATAATTTGGATCCAAATGTTCAATTCGATGAAATTTGTTAGTCTTCTTAATTAGAACTCCAGAACATCCTGGGTAGAGGTTTCGTTTGTTCTCGTAATAGATGTTTAGCTTATCTTTGTTGAATGAACGAACAGTTTCTGGAATTTGAAGTGCTTGGGCTAAATTCTTTGGCACACCGATTTCATCAACGTGTAGAGAATTGTCACCTGTGATAACGCTGCGGATCATATAGCGCGTTCTTTTACCCATAAGATTTTTCCTAATTCGACCTGTCTTTTTTGGCAGCCTACTGGCTATAGAGCTCGGCGCCTTATTAGTTGCAGTTGTCATCCGAACTTGATTATTGGCTGAGCTAGAGCCTTTAATCATCTCGAAATATGTCATGTCTACTGTGAAGTATAACTCGCGAAGTTCTTTCGATATTTCATTAACCTCTGGAACTTTTATAGGAAGAGCCTCGTTTAATTCTACAATTTTTTTAGTTAAGGCAGTAATATCATTATTATTAGATCTACTTCCGCCAATTTTTCTAATGTCTGGTCTGATTGTATTTGGCGGAGCCCTAACTATATCTATAATAAAATTCCTAGGATGTGACATCAAAGGTTTATGTAATTTTAATACTGTCTCATCAGAGATTTTTTCCAAGATTTGTTTTATTTGATGATTGAACAATTCTTCCCTACGCGTGTATTTGCCAGACTTATACTCAACGATAAATTTAGATTGTTCATATTTATCCTTAATCACTGTGGGATGAGGCTCATCACAATGAGGACATTTATCTATAGTTTTAGCTAATTTTACATATTCTATCAAAAGTCTACTACTTGCGACTTCGATATTTTTATCTACTAAAGGCAATCCACATTTGAAACAAATGATTTTAAGCCATTTTAAAATTGAATCTCTAAACAAAGGGTTTTTAACAGGATAGCGCATTGTAACTGCTCCACTATGCCCAGCACACTTTCCCTTAGGCTGGAGGCATGTACTACAATGATATGAAAGCGAAGTAGAACCTAACGCAGCATCGTATACACCGCCAACTACTGGCAAATCTCCTTTAAAAAGTTCCTTGTTTGTAACATCAGCGGCAGAGTCCACATAATTCTCTTCTGATCCCAGTACATAGAATTCTAATTTTCGGATTTCAGAGTAATGCGTAAAATCTGCTGACATAGTTATATTACTTTGATTATAATTTAGGTAATTAATTAATGTTTATAATATAATTCAATTTTTTATTTCTGAGATATGGATAAATAAGATTAAACAATCAAAAAAATTGAATATCTATACTTTATAATCGTGTATACCAATGTCAACATCTCCTATCAAAATAAAAGTTATTCGTGGAGATAAAAACAAAATGATTATACCATCAACCGAATTAAAAGATAAAATTTTGGAAGAATTAATTAAAAATTTAGTAAAAGACGATTGTTCTGGATATGATTCTAATGTTCCTCTCAATACTATATATGAAGATCCAGAATATAATAATGTAGATCCTGTTTATGAAATTAAAATAATTGAGGGGAGTTTAGTACTAGAATTTGGATGGAATATAAGATCCGAATGGTCTTTTGGTCAACAAGTATGTTATTTACAGTTAAAATCTATTATGAAAGATATTATTGGGTGGTAAAAATAAAATATAATTTGTTATGTTAAAATTAACTCTATTTTTTTCTATTAGAGTCATAAAAGTCGATTGGAATTTCAATAATATATTATAAAAAAAGATTTTAATGATTTTGAAAATGAAAAAAAAAATATATGTCAAAATATATAATGAATAATTTTATTTTAGGTGCTATAATTTTGATAACCGTTTTATCAATTTATTACTATTTCAATATCTATATTGAAGACACAATTGCAAATGCTAAAGCTGAACAGTCATTATTAGAAACACAGGCTAGAAAATTATCTGAAGAAGCTATTAAAGCAAAAGCATTAGCTGATCAAAAAATTGCTATATCAAATGCCGTGGCAGAACAAGTGAAAAAAGGTAATGCTTCTATGGCAGAAGCATTAGCTGCGAAAGAAATTGCTCTTAATGCTATTAAACAACAAGAACTTGCTGCGGCTTTAGCTCGTCAAGCTACTGAATGTGCTGCATCGCAAAAAAGAGCCGTAGATCAGGCAATAGTAGCAAGAGATGCTGCTAACTTAGCGGCTAAAAGAATAGAAATAGCTAATGCTGTATCTGCTCAAGTTGCTAAAGGAGAAGCTGAAAAAACAGCAGCATTAAATGCTCAATCTGTCGCATTAACAGCTATTAGAAATCAAGCTGTTCAACAAGCTTTATCAGAACAATTGGTTATATCTGTAAAGCTACAAAAACAAGCTGTTGATGATGCAATTTTAAAATATAAAGCCATAGCAGCCGCTGATAAAGACTTAGCTATTAAACAAACAATAGCCGATCAACAAACTATATGTAATAAGTCCATTGATGAGACAATTGTAAAATATAAAACATTCTGTGCATCTAATTTATCTGCACAGGCTGCATCTGCCGCTGCAGATAAAGGCTTAGCTATTAAACAAACAATAGCTAATCAACAAAATATATGCGCTAATTTACAAAAACAAGCTGTCGACAGTGCTTTAAAATTACAAGCTGAAACATTTTTACAAGAAAAAACATCTTATATGACACTTGGTGATGCGCAAAAACAAGCTGTTATTACTCAAGCCTCTAGAGCTGCAGAAACTGCAAAAATAGCAGTTTCTGCATTAACCGCAAAAGAGGCGCAAATAGCGGCTGATCAAGCAACACAGGCAGCTAAAGCCGCAGCTGCCGCAGCTAAAGCCGCAATGACTACGGGTACTATCGGAAATTCTAACCAAACTATTATGATTAGATCTAATGCAACCAATAATTGTATAGCACGCCAAGCTGGTGGAAATCTCCAGACAGGAGGAAATTGTTCGTATACCCCTTGGCAATTATGGGAAATTATTCCAAATAATGGAAGTCAAGCTATACGACATAATCATACAAAACAATGTTTATTCGCAGACCCATATAATAATACTATTTCTTTTCAAGATTGCAATAATCTAAATTTATTAGGAGGACTGTGGAATGTTGTTCCTAATGGATCTGATGCTCAGTTACAAAGTTATGGTCGAACAAATTCATTAGGCAATACCATGTGTCTATCAAACTCTGGTATGAAAGCATGTAATTCTAATGATATAACATCAAAATATAAAATATCACAACAATTGCCATATGGTACATGGGGATATTGGTATAATAATTTGGGATTGAAATAATTGAAATGATTTAATCCTGAAAATGAAATAAAAAAGATTTGACAAAATTATACTTTTTACAATTTGTTATGTTAAAATTAAATATGTATTTTTTTATATAATGTACCAATACAAATGGGAAATATTAGAACAAGAATTTTTATGTGAGAAGAAAAAAAGAAAAGAGAAAGCCTACATGATAAAAGAAACTAAAGTCACCTTAAAATATATACACCGAGAAGGAGATCCAAAGAAAACATATGTATTTTTACATGGGACCGCAAGCGATTCTACAAGTTTTATCTCATCAATACAAGATTTACCTGACCATGCAAATATATATTTACTAGATATTCCAGGATTTGGAAAAAGCAGTATAGAAAATTTTGATGTTATTAATAACTTCCAAGAAACTTTAGAGAATTTAATTCTAGAATCTATTCATTTATTTATCAAGGATATAATGAAAGAACAATCTCAAATAAAATCTGTACGAATAGTAGGACATTCATTCGGAGGATTTTTATCTATATTATACACGAATAAATATCCTGAATTTATTAAATCTCTTATATTAATAGCACCAGCTGGTATTTTCCCTGCTCTAGGAAATTACGGGGGTTATTGGGCGCTGTTTTTCAAATTAGGATTACCATATACGTTATTTACCCTACTAAATTTTCTAAACATTTTAAACCTTTTGATTAAAACCTCGGAATTTATAGGATTCAGAACATCTAGTAGAGTTATACATGATATTAGTGTATATACTCAGAATAATATTTTGGGACATAGGTTAGTAGCATCATATATTACTTTATTTTGGAATGGTATTTTTCCTATGACATATTGGAATAAACCAGTTTTAAGTATTTTGATTAAATTACATAATGAAAAAAAAATAAAACTACTATTTGGAAAATATGATAGTATAGTGCCGTATCATCAAGGAGAGTTTTTAAAAAAACTTAATATGAATGTTGAATTAGTCAATTGTACACATGAATTACATGCCCAACAATGGAATTTAAAATCCAATAAAATAAAAAACTGTTGTAGAAAAAATAAAGCAATAATAACGACATTACAAGATTTATTTCCAAATCCAGAGTTATATGCATGTACTCTTGATGTCAAAAAATCTGAACAAATTGTTCTTAAACTGTATGAAGATAGTTTGACGAAATTAACTACTTACGAGTAAATTGGAGTCTACTTTCTCCACATCCACTATGAATTACTGCAGCAGTATTATTTGATGGATTTGATGAACCGCCAAAAGGATGTATACATTTTCCTGAACTTATATGTCTCAATGATCCGTCTTTTGAAAATTCAAATCTCATACGATCTTCGTCACAAGCACCGTAAAATACCAGATTGGTGCCATCTGCAGGATTTGCAGATCCTCCTAATGGATGGATACATTTTCCACTGGTTTTATGTTTTAGAGAACCTTTTGGCGTAAGAGTAAATTTTAATCTATCCCCATCACAACCCTCGTGTATAACTAAGCCAGTATTATCTGTAGGATTTGATGCTCCTCCGAAAGGATGTAAACATTTTCCTGATGAGTGCTGAATATAAAATTCAGAGGGTGGTACAAATGATGTTACAGAAGGAGCAGGTGGTTGTGAAACAGTAGGAGTAACAGAATTTTGTGTTGAAGCGGAAGCTGTGGTAGATTGCGTAGATTCTGGTCTAAAAAACAATAAATAAATTATTAATCCAACAATAAACGTTGCAAAAATATAAGATAGAGTATTATCTTCTTCTGCCATTTTAATCAAGATATAATATAGGAAAAAATAAAATTATTTTTTTAATAAAATTTAGTAAAGATTTTTAATCAAGCATTCGAACAAGTAAAACCGTGTTAAAGCTTTTAGCAGGATCAGAAATATCTTCTACAGAAAATCCCTTTGAATATAAAATTCTATTGGCTTCCTCGACTGGGGTAAAATTAATACCCGCATTTTCATGAAAATTACGATTATACGTACGAGAATTTTTATTATACGACCCATACAATAAATATAACCATTTATAACCGTCAATTTGAATACGATCTAATGGATTAAATAAGCGAAAAGATTTCTTGAAAGGATTCTTTTCCAAAGTGGTCTTTGCCTGATCATAAATAAAGTCGACTAAGAGTTCAACTAATTTATCATGTGCATTTTTAAGAGATTCTAATTTTTGTTGTCGAGATTGAACTAATTCTTGTTTTTCAGCAAAGATTTTTGTTCGCAGTTCATGAGCAGTCAAAAGAGAATCGATAGTAGTATGGGAGACGGATGTTGTCATAGTTTATGTAAATAAAGATTTTTATTTATTATCTTTTATGTGTATAGTATTTTTGTCTTATCTTTATAATGAAATTCAATTTATTTTATCTAACTTAATAATATACATATTATAATAGCAACACATTTGTCATGAATAGACAAGAAATTATAGAAAAAGCACTAAAAGTATTTGAAAACACAAATATCGAATTAATTCAATTATCACAAATTGTAAATTTGTCAAATGAAGAACTAGAATTAACAAAAACATTTTCAGAATTCGTATCCAATACCCAATTTATACCTGCTGAAAAAATAAACTTAGAATGGTTAGGGCACGATAATAAAAATCAATGCATTTCTCTCTTAAATAAAAAAATAATTAGAAATTTTATTAAAGATGTAGACTTTAAGATGACGGAACCATTAGATAATAAAAAAATGTTCGATATATCTTTTGAATGCTTGAAATCATTATTGGCGATATCTAAATATAAAGGTTCAAAAAATATAAGATCGATTTTACTTAAGATTGAAGAATTATCTCAAATACTAATCGAAGTAAAGCTTAAAATAGAATTGAGGGATTTGAATATACATATAGGAATTTATGAGAGAATGATAACAGAATTAAATGAATCCTATACTAATTTAATCCAAAAACTTCAAGATATGGAAAAGGAAATCGAAGAATTAAAAGCAAAACAAAATGAAAATCTCTGTAAAAAAATAAGAAGAGTATTTGGTTTATAATAAAAAAAATATAAACTCTTAAAAACATATAAACTCTTAAAACATATAAACTCTTAAAACATATAAAGATAAAAGAATATAAATATAATAATATAGTCTGAAACAATTTCAATGTAAACATATTTTATTGAAATGCTGTAAAGATGATGACAGAAGAACAGATAATAAATTATGCAATTTCTCAAAAACATATCGGTTATGCAGAATTAGCCCAAATATTACATTATACAAAAACTGATATTTTGTATGTAAATTTATTTTTGGATTCTATAAAGAACAGAGAATGGATTTTTCTTACAAAAAATATGATATCCGAATGGTTTGGTATAAAATATGGAAAAAATACATTACAAAAATACGAAAAAATATTAATGTCTAATTTTTCACTAAACGAAGACTTTAAAAAGACTTATAAAGAAAACAAAATAATTAAAAAATGGTCCAAATTCGACAAAGATATTTTCAATAAAACATTTTCTATAGACGATTATAATGGAGTTTATTATATCATATCTTCAAATGCTTTTAGTTATCTTATAGAAGAATCTATTATAAAAAATAGAAGAATACTAATCGCATATAAGAAGACCGAAAATATATTGGATCTTATGTCTAAAATAAAAATAAAGAAAAAAGAGAGATCTATAATGAATATTATATTGAAAAAATTGAATTTATTAAAATAAATTATAACTCAGTAAATATACCTATAACAGTAGTAATTTATGAGCGTAAGATGTAACTTTGACCTGTGTAAGCGTAAATTAAATATCGCTGAATCAATTAAAGGAAAATGTAGATGCGAGAAAACATTTTGCTCTATACATAGATATTCTAACGAACATAATTGTGATTTTGATTATCAAGAACAAAATAAATTAAAATTAGAAAAAGAAAATCCAAAAATTGTCGCTAAAAAAGTAAACCACATTTAATTCATCTTTTTTTCAACTAGTTGTTATCATGACCAAAGATAAGATAGAAACCTTCTTTTGACCATTCTTCGAACAATCCTTCTTCTCCTTTCACTGGAAATACGCGTCCATCTTCTTTTATTTCCAACCAGTTAAACTCTTTCGTACAGTTTTCCAATACTCGTGGAGTAACTTTGATCGAATAACCGAGCACTTTTGAATTAGGAAGAATCTTTTTCTCTTTTGGTAGTATGAAAATACCTGGTTGATAAGAGATGGAAATTTCGAGACTGGACTTTTCCCATGAATATCCGTTTTCGAAAAGCCATCGCATAGCTTTTGGAGCGCCTCCGAAAAATGCTTCATCAAAGTTGTTATAGCCATGTTTGCAGCCATTTGCAATGAGCAACTGCATAACAGGAATACAATTCTGTGCTACAGCTATCGAAAATGCGTAACTACTTAATAAAACACCAAGTCCGATGTATTCTTCAACTATTTCTAGTTCTTCTTCTGTGATTTCAGGAGATGAAACAGAATACATTAATTCTGAAAATGCAAACTCGCTTTCTTGGATTGGAAATCCACGGCTGTTAAGTAGTGTAGCCAGACCTTTGGTTGGACATACAGAAGCGTAATAATAATAAATATCATCTTCTGGAATTTTACATCTTTTGTTAAGAAGCCATCCAACCATTGCAATTTTTGTTTCCGCGTCATTATTATTGCAAATTGCGTCACCAAGAATATCGTCATGAAAATTACGGCCTTGTCTCAACAAGATCTTCATCTTGTTGAGATCGCCATTTTTTATAGCTTCTTGATAGAGAACTTTTGCACCACTATTTTTGCGTATTGGCGGCATAGTTAGAAAGAGTAATACAGAAGCCATATTTTCAATTTTTTTATACCAATAAAAAAATTGAAATTAATTTAAATATTAATTCTGATAGTATATTAATATCTTAATAACACTAATTAAGCAAGATGAGCGCATCGATTAGAGATTTTGCTGATTTTGCGTCATTTCCTGGGAGTATTAATAAAGATACAAATCTTTATGAATTTCCACATTTATTTAAAAAAGGAGTAAAAGGCGAAACTCGCCAATGGAAGATTTCCATACGTCTGATAAAAGAAGATTCTAAAAATGAAAAACAAACTAAAAAAGTAAACTGGAATGAGATGGATGAAATTGAAGTTCCTATAAAAGATGAATATATTTCCGCAGATTTGCCAGATGGAACAATTGCTGAATATTGGACGGAAACAGGTATCCAAAATATGAAAATTACAAAGTCCGCAGCAGTTTATACTAAAGCTAAAAATGTTGGAAAGAAAAATCAAAGATCGGGATTTCAATCTGCTTTAATTGATTGTAGAGCAAAGTACTTAAAAAAATTAGAAGAAGGATATAAAGAATTAGAAGAATTTGAAAAAGAAACCGGTGAAGAATCTGAAGAAAAGAACAGTCTATTCTTTCCGATGTTAGCAAAAAACTATCATGATTTTGAAGGAAAAATTGATTTTGATTTGTTTGTTCAGCCTAAATTAAATGGTATTAGAGCCGTTACATACCTAGATACAAAAAACAAAGAACTAAAAGATTGTGATTATAATGATGTTGTAATGTACTCTCGTGCAAAGAAATTATATCCATCAAATGAAACTAATGATGCAATTCGTAAAGCTGTTCTTCCTATTTTGATAAAATATTATGATTCAGAGAAAGATGAATCAATATATTTAGACGGAGAGTTATATAATCATAATAAATCATTACAACAAATTAATAAAACTCGTGGAACTGCAAAACAAGATTCTGTGATGGAATATTGGATATTTGATGTATTCTATCCTCATTATACAAATGAATCTTTTGAAAAACGAAACAAACTTTTGGTAAAAATCTTTGATTCTGTCTCTGGAGAAGACCAAAAGAAATATATTAAACTAGTTCCAACTCACACAATCACTAACAAATCTGAAATGGATGATTTATATAAAAAATATCTAAAAGATAATTATGAAGGAATTATTCTACGTTTAAAGAAAGGAAAATATGCAAAAGATCTTCAAAAATCGTCTAGTACAAGATCAAAAGAATTATTGAAATATAAACCACTATTTGATGCAGAATTTGAAATTGTTGGATATAAAGATGGCGATAAAGGTAAAGAAAAACAAGCTGTGATTTGGATTGTTCAAACTGAAGATGGAAAACAATTAAATGTAACCCCTAATCAAACCTATGAAGAAAGATATAAGATTTATGAAGAATGTGAAAAAAATAAAGGAGAGGGATTTAAGAAAAAGTATAAAGGAAGATTGTTGACAGTAGAATATAGAGATATATCTGATGACGGAATTCCTTTACAAGCAAAAGGAATTTCTATCAGAGATTATAAGTAAACTTACTTGTAAACTTACTTAATAAAATTAGTAAAAAAATATTTTTTTTAAATTTAATAATTAAGATAATTATTTATTTTTTCAAAACATTATTTCTTCAGTATTATATATATTTCTCAATACTCAGATTATGGATCCAGAAAATCTTTTAGCGCTGGAAGTTGTTAAAGTCATTTGTCTACTTGTTATCGCAATGAGCTTGTATAGAGCTACTAGCTCTTATTTTGATGGGGACATGAGCAAAGCTAGTCTCCCTCATTTGGGCGAACGCTCAGACCCATCTTTCTTCATGGGAAGTTCAGAGCCACCTGTTTTCTACGGAGTCTCTGATTTCGAAAAGATCAATGAAGCTCTCCAGGCCGCGAAATCTTCAAAAGAAGGATTCGCAGGAGCTGCTGTTAAGAACGTCAAGGACTTCAGCGACTTGGAAAACTTGGCAGGAGCCGGTTTGTAAACTTTTTAATAAATCAAAAAAATAAAATTTCTTTTTTTCTCTTTAAGAATTAATGTTAATATTGATTAAAACAAATTATGCGATATCTTGACATAAATCCTCAACTTTCAATTTATAATACATATGCCCTGGATCATGAAATTTTCTAAATATAATTTCTTCTTGTCGCCAAAAATTTTCAATCTCTATATTTTTTGATTTCTTTGCTAACAAAATATTATTTCTTATTAATGATAGTTCTTGTTTATGTTTTTTACAAAATTTTCCATTAAATATATTTTTTATATACTTATGCTTGCGACAACCAAAAACATGGCACATTTCGTCACCATTTTTATTATATCTTTGATTTTTAGATGACATTATAATATTGATTATATATAGGATTATTATTTTCATTTTTTTTTATTCTGATTGTGTTGCAGAATTTATTAAACTTCTTAATTCTTGCATTTCAAGATCTGTTTTTCTTTTTTCTACTGAATAAAATTGATATAATGCTAAATAGTATCCTATTAAAATAGCAAATAAAAATAAAGCCAAAAATATTATACCATCCATTTTAATTGAATAAGTTTTATAACCTATGAGATATAATATAATCAACAAAATATATATAAGGAAAAAACTCTTTCCATTTAAAAATGGATAAAAATGAATTAGAAGCCTCGAAAAATATTCATAGATTATCTATTGATCATCATTTTGCCAAAAGACAATTTAATAAATTAATTAAAAGATATGAAAAAAATAAAATTTTATGCGGGAAATATTTTTTAGGGGTATGGATTGATGTTTTCATCCCGCGTGGTATAGAAAAAATAGATAAAAATAAAGTATTTGAATTCAAGAATATTTCATTTAGTTTTTTAGCAGATGATCAAAAAAATATGAATAATATTGAAATACAAGTCTTAAATGATCTAAATTCTCTTAACAATACTGAAAAAAATGATATAATACAAAATTATAACAATTTATTTAATACAAAAAATCAAACAAACTTAAATTATTTATTTATCATACCAAATTTAATTAATATGTTTTATAAAAAGGAATATCGATTTTTATTTATTCCGACTACTGTCGATTTTAATGTGGATGTCGGATTGGTACATCAATGTTTACTATTAATAGATTTAAGAGAAGGAGTTATATTATTTTATGAACCATACCTATCATTTGTAAAGTACGAGCATGATTATTCATTCCCAATAAAAGATTTTTTTCAAATATACAAAAATTGTTTACCTGAACATTTTATTTTAGATGACAAAGTCAAATATAAAAATTATTCGGAATATTTTGAAATTAATCGTCATGATGGCATACAAAGTATAATATTAAATAAAAATAATACAAAAAAACAAGAATTCGAGGGATTATATAATACATTACTACAAAAAATAAAAAATGATATCCCAAATTTATTTGACAAAATAAAATTTGTACAAGAAAGAAATAATAATCCAGTAAATTCTACTGATAATACAATTAAAATATTGGATGTTATATATTATTTTGAAAAATGGAAATTAGAATCTAAATTTTCAGAAATCTATAATGAAATTTTATATATATATGGTTTGTATAACTCAAAATCATGTGTTTCTTTAACTTTGATAGAAATGAATTATTTGTTTCATATAATTTCGTCTAATCAAGATATTTCAAATGAATCTTTGAAAAGTTTTATTAAAGATTTTCATAAAAAGTTTAAAACTGTAGAATATCCCTCTAAAATAGTTCTACAAGAATTATATTCATTTATTAATTCATAAAATTTTAAACAGAGGTAAAATATAGTTATAGTGAAAATCAAAATAGATATGGATGACCAAGAATCTTCTGATGCCACAGATCCTCCAGAGATAGATCTTAATTTGATTGATTTAGCAAAAATTTGTAGTTTATCTTATAAAATTAAAAACGACACAATTTATAACCCCGAAGAAAGTGAAAAAAGTTTATTTGAAAAAATCAGTAATAGCATTTTATCAATAGATTGTTATCTAGAAAATATTCAGGCTATTTCGTGTATAACAAAAGATGAAAAAATTTTGATAATAAGTGTCGCCGGGTCAAATGATGTTCAAGATTTTCTTTATAATTTAGATGCAATACAAATTTCCCCGTATGACGAAAACAGAAATTTTATATCTAAAGAAATTAGGTTTCATAAAGGATTTTATATACAGTTTATAGATATGCTAGAAAATTTGAGGCCTATACTTTCTGATTTTAAGTCCAAAGGAAAAATGATAATAATGTGTGGGCATTCTATGGGAGGATGTTTGGCATCTATAGGGACATTTTATTTGAAAAATTTGGATATATGTCGAAATATTCAAGTGGTCACGTTTGGTGCCCCAGTTTTTACAAATTCATTAGGCGCTAATTGGTTTGAACAAAATTTAAAATATACTAGGGTAGAATTGGATAAAGATCCAATACCAAAATTACCAATAGATGTTAGATATTGGCATGTGTATAAAACTCATATTTATATTAAAAATGGCAAAATATTATTAAATGCCGATTCAGCTCAAGAAGGTTGTTTGGATTTTATCAAAAAATTATTTAAAAAAAAATTAGATTTGAAATATCATGATATATATGAATATATAAATCAGATTAATTTATAATTTTTATTAAGAAAAATAATACAACTTAAAAAATAATATATTATCTTAATATATTCCAAATGTCAAAAAGATTATTTTGTAAGGTCCTATTAGTAAATAAAAAAAATACTTTTAATGAAAAATTAATAAAATTTTTTAAAGATCATTTAGAACAATTAAATAGTAAGAATATTGTTTTTGATTGGATTGCTGTATATGAAGATGAAATAGAATTATATAGTGATCAAAATATAACAAGATTTCCTTGTCTAATAGTAAATGATAATAATATTTTTGGTACAAATGCGATTATCAACTTTTTGATGGGTAAAATTAAACAACCCAATATTAGAGGAAAAAATAAAATTAATAGACCAGAAAATGAAGACGAGGTCAGAGATTTTCTTTTACATGAAATAAAGGAAACTGAGAAGGATGAAGATATGGATGAAGATGATAAATTCAGAAATAACATTGCACAAAAAATGGCGGATATGAATAAAATGCGCGGACGGATGGGGCAGCATACCATGAGTCAAACAAATCCTGAAATGCATGAAAAGATGGCGCCGAAGAAAGTTAGATTCGAGGATCAAACTCCGGTGAAAAAGAATACCGAATATACTTCAAATCAACCTTCTCCCGCCGAAATTATAAAGAAGACTTCAAATGGAGATATGGATGATGATCTAATGGCTCGTTTCTGGGAGAATAACGAGCTTACTGAAATATAAGCTCTCTTTAAAAGTTTAATAAAACTGAATTATATTATAAAGATAGTGAAGTAATAAATATTCTGATACATGAAAATCTATTATTTTTTCGTATTTAATTATTTTTATTATAAAAAAGAAAATATTTTTATGAGGAGAATCGGAGATGTTATCAATATCAATCATGCAATGAAAATTCTATCTAATATTGATATTTTGTTTAATATATTGAGTAAAAAGTGAGAAAATACTTTTGGTATACTTATGTTATTATATTTATACTATGGATTATTTCAATATCATAATGAGTAAAACGAGAAGCCATAATAATTCTTAAAATTTTGGCAACTATTTTAATAAAAAATAGATAAATTACTTTTTATTATAAACATATTTATGTTTCGTATGAGAAAATTTGAGTGTAGTATAATATATAGCTAATTAATATGAAGATATGTATATTTATATATTAGTTCTCACCAATAGATAAAAATCTGGTACAAAGATATAATATTTTATGTTAAATATAATAAAATATTATTTATATAGCAAGATCATATTGAGTAAAAATGAGCATTAAAAACTTTGTGTGTAGTAAATGCAAAAAGGTATTTCATTCGAAATATAATTTAGAAAGACATATTAATAGAAAAACCCCATGTGATTATTCAGTTGAATTAAAATGTGATAAATGTGGAAAAGAATTTAGTACTAAATTTAATTATGGAAGACATATCAAAAGAAAAACAGATTGTTCAAATAATGTACAATTAGAAGTTGAACGAGAAAAAACAAAACAACAAGAAGCAAAAATAAAACAAGAAGAAGAAAAAACTAAAAGAGAATTAGAAAAAATAAAATTAAAAGCAGAAATGGAATTGAAGAAAATGGAAAAGGAATTAGAACTTAAACAAAAAGAAATAGAACTAAGAACTCTAAAAACACTAGAAATTGAACAAGCTAAAACGGAGAGAAAAGAGAAAACTCCGCAAATTATAAATAATATACAAAATATTACTATCCAAAATAATTTCATTCAGTACATAGAAAATAAATATGTTACTGAAAAAGTAATAACATTAAATTCGGATAGATTTAGAAAACTGATTAAAAAAATATTTGAATATTATATTGCAAAGAAAATACCGTATAATTGCAATTTATGTAATGTTTCTAAAACAGCTGAAGAATTTACTATAATCTTCTTTAAGCTCCTATTCAATAATGAAACACGACCATTTTTAAAATGTATGTTTTATAATAGGGATTTAGATACATTTTTTGGAATCTTTGACAAGTTCTCCTTAGAAGATAATAAAAATAAAGAAGTTAAAAAAATAGATTTTGAAAAATATGTTGAACCTATTATAAAACCTATTATTATCGAATTATTTAAAAGTATTTCTGAATATTTTAAACAAAATGATTTATATCAAAGTATTTTGGATGATGGGTATAAAAAATTTATAGACATCACGCAAGGAAAGTCAGAAATTTTAAATTCATTAGAAAATATTGCAAAATGTATTTTATACGATGATGACATTATAACTGAAAAAGAATTTTCTGAAAAATATGAAAATTTATAAAAATTTAATAAAAAAAATAATTAATTGTGCTTAATTTTTTTTGACCCAATATGATCATCTTCTGCGGTTCTTTTATTGAAGTTTCTAAGTAACTGCATAGTATTATACGGGGAACTAATAACAATAAGTTCAGCTATATGATTACAATCTTCATCACGTATTTTGTTACCCACCATTGAAAGAACATCTACAACATAATCCTTTAATAGAATTAAAGGATTTAGTGACAAAGATGTGCTACAATCTTTCGTTTGGTGCATATTAACAATCCCACATATATCACAAATATGTTGTTTAGACCCACATTCATCGCAATCTTTTACACAACAAAATGGTATCATGTACATAATCCTCCTTAAATTATATAGCATAGAACTCGAATCCATTAATACAGATAAAAAGTTCAAATTTTTTTATAATTCAGATTGCTATAGTTAATTCTTTTACTTTATAGATTTCATGACTCGGTTCACATGAAAATTCCGGGAGTCCGTATATTTCTTCAAAATTGGCTTCAATAAATTTTAGCTGTTGTATAGGGCACCCGATTTTTTTGATTTGTTTAATAATATTATCATTATTACAATTTGAAGTGATATATTTCATGTTTTCGTCCATAGCCGATCTATACGCATATTCTTTTTCATAACAACATTCTATTGGTTCGCTATGACTATATCCTCTTTTATAATCATCATAATATTCATGTTTCCAAACTATATATACAAATACTTCATTATTTATTAAAATCTCTTCAAGTTGTTTGTAATATTCTTCGTTTTTAGGCATTTTTATATGATGTATATTTTTTTTGTTTAAATCAATTTTTAAAATCTTTTATCAGGAGTTATATATGTCATCCCTAATATTTCGAATAATTTTTTTTCATTATCTTCTGGTTTATTGATCTTCTTTTTTGTTTTGATATCAAATATCCCATCTTGATTTAATAAATATCCTTTTCTCTTTGCTGTTGCTCGCATTTTAATGTTGTGATCCTTGCTGCCAGTAGAATATAAAAGGGTACTGAAATAGTTATCTTTGTTACATATAAAAATATCAGCTTTATATTTTAAATCGGGATTATTTTTGTAAGGTTGAATAATAGTCGATATTTTAAATTCTCCATTCGCATATATCCAAATTTTATTATAAAATTTCTTTTTAAGATAAGCCAGATAATCATCTATATCATTTGTACTTTTTTTTGGAAAAAGTATATCGATATCTTTTAAAATAGGTTTATGTCTTCTGTATGAACCAACTATCACAACATCTTTTCTAAATCCTGTTATTTTTTCTTCTATTTTATGCATATCTTCCCAATGAACCTGTCTTAAAGGATTATGTTCAAGAATTAATTGGGTATCTGTATTAAGACGATCAAACCATTTCTTAGATTTTAACTGTCTTATATTTGTCAATCCATCGGAAATTAATTCATTAGCTTTTTTTGATCCTATACCTAAAAGTTTATCTAAATCTTCTTTTAATTTATGCGATTTTTCCTTTTCCTTAAGATATTTCGAAATAGTTTTCTTTGATAGACTAATCAGTTTTTCTTTCATATGATCTGTGATATCCAATTCATTTATTCTTTTTTCAGAAACATGTTCATTGTCTGTATATACATTACTGATTTCTCGTAATACATTATTATATGCTATCAAGATATATCTTCCCTGAGGTAACTTTTTTTCTTTGACTTTTTCTATTTCTTCAGAAAATAATAATTTCAATTCTCTAAATTTCATATTTTTTTAGAGAGTTTCTATATTTTAGATTATATTTTTTAATAAATTTTTACGGATTTATAAGTCATCCAATTCTTTTGATATATTTTTCAAATCATCTATTAATTCTTTATTATATTCTTCATATATATCACTAATTTCTTTTAACATCTGAATTTCTCTTTTATAAAATTCAATATCAACTCTTAATTCTTTATTAGTATTTACTTCATTATAATAATTTATATTGGAAATCTCCAGATCATTTTGAATATCTCGTAATGAATTATTAATGTTATAATTTTCTAGTTCTAATCTAAGATTTTTTGATTTAAGTTGCAATATTTCATCAAATAATTTGAGAATTTGTTCATTTGCTTTCTGAAGATCCTTTTCAAGCTCTTCTATTTTATTATTACATGAGGTTTCCTCTTTTATCGTAGGTAGGTTATTAACTTTTTTATGAAATAGCCCCATTCTATATTTTTCTTATTAAAAATAATATAAATATAATTTTAAATAGAACTTTATTATAAACATTTTTTTATTTTATATATAATATATTCATTAATTCGTTAATTAGATATTCATCTATAATAAAAATGTCAACTTTAAATCAGATTGATATCAATGTTTTAGAAACTATTTTAGATTTAATTCCTAATGGTGTACAAGAAGATAAATTATCATATGCATATGATAAAATTATAAAATTAGTAGAAAAAAAAGATAAAACTATTAATGAATATCGTGTTGAACTAGAAAAAAAAGATGCTGATATTAACCATCAAGGAAAAGTTATTAAGCAACAGATAGAGGAAATTTGTTTGTTACATCATGCTCTAGAATCTTATAACTATTATCCTAAAAACCCTAAGGATTCGTATTTGATTGATTTTGGTTACCCAAAGTGGCGTAGAATGAATTATAGAATGTGCGTTTCGACCCGCGAAGGAGAAAAGGTTATTAAATGGGCATTGAAAAGAAAAATAACGAACGAAGCAATTAATTCGTTCAAAGAGTACCTTCGTGATATAAAATATAAAAATTAGTATTGTAAATCCTCTTTCCAGAAATCATCATATGGATTAACTTGATATTTCCCATCAGGAAAAACAACATATTCCATTTTTTTTTGTTTGTCTCTATAGATGCTAAATCTAGCATATTTATTCGGCATTTTTACGATAAAAATATCATCTATAACTAGATCTTTATCATAAAGTTTTATAACTTTATTCTGAACCTCGTTACTAATAAGTATGTCAACATCATTGGATACTATTTTTTCTTTATCATATTTTATAAGTCTATTTTCGTTAGTTGAATTAAATGGAATTAATCCGGTTTCTTCTTCAGGGAGATATTTTTTATCATATATGTCTTCCAAAGATAGTTGATCAGATTTTCCTAAAAACTTTCTATATGCGATAGACATCATATCATCAAACAATTCTATTATAATTGGATTAAAATTATTTTCTTTATACAATTTAGATAATTTTTGTGTCTCATTTACTAATGCATCTCTATATTTTTCAGTATCATCTTCTTTTTTATATGTTTCTATTCTTTTTTTCATTATCGATTCAATATTTGATCTTATACCTTCATTTGATAATATATCTTTATAAATTTCCATTTTTTTATTACATCTTTCATGATAATCCACTAATAATTCTTTCTTTTTATTTTCGATAATAGAATATTCTGTTTCTTTAATTACAAGTTCGTTTTGATCTTTTATCGAAAGACCTTTGAAAAAATCTTTGAATTGCCGATATTTATTTTTTAGAAAATCGATTATTTTATTCATGTATAACTTTATACATTTCTTTTTTTAGATTTATTAAATCTAAAAAAAAAATAATTTTCGATTTCTAACTTTTACTCAAATCGAGGTTTACTTTTTTGAACATTCCAACCTTTCTTTATTCCTTCATCAATAATTTTTTCTAGATCATTCAACTCTTTTAACCATTGTTTTTTACCTTTGAATGTTTCATCTTGACAATCATCGAGTAGTTCTTCCAGTTTTTTCTTTTCTTGTTCTAATTCTTCTTTTCTTTTAGAATTCGCCTCAGCAAGTAAAGATCGATATGTCAAACTAATAATATATTCGTAAGAACAATTTTCGCCATTAATTATCATACTCTCGAGGTCTTCAACTTTTGTATATTTTGGGGACAACAACAAAGTTTTATTGAATTTGTCATATTTTTTCTTTTCCAAGATTTCGTTAAATTCTTTTTCTGGAGTAGAATTTTTAATTCCTAATTTATCACGCTCTTCTGAAAATCGCACAATATTTTCCAGGTACTTTATGTACAACTTAGAAAGAATAACTAGTCGATCCATTCTCTCAGAATATAATTTCTTTCTAGCATCAAACCAGTAGTTTAATATAGTTCCATAATACTTGTTTCCTTTTACTTCGCCATTTTGATCAATCATATTAAGATCAGAGTCAATTCTAACACGTAGTTTCATAAATTCTTCAATATAATCAAACATAGAATCAGGCGTGTAAGATGACAGATCGTCATCTACCGTTTCATCATTTTCATTAGTTTTTTTAGTAGAAGACTTTCCAGCTATTTTACGAGGAGATTCCGTCGATAAAGATTTTTTATTTTTCTCCTCGTGTTTTTCTTTTAATGCCTCTAAAATACCAGGACACATTTCAAATTTGATACAAATTTCATCTACATTATTTTCTTCATCATAATTAGAATAATCGTTGATATCTTTAAATTCTGATTTTAATGTTCCATCTTTATTATAAGCAATAGCTTTGATATAATTATTATTATAAACTCCAACGGGCAATTCTGTAATCGTAATAATATCTTTTTCTAAAGTATATTTACCGACCATATATTCTTTTTTGTCGGCGCCGATTCTAATTTCACTGTTGTTTCCTCTCAACCATATTCCCATTTTTTTAGCTTTAGAATACTCACCCAAGATCATTTTTTTAACATTGGTAATAACATCTTTATAATCTCTAGCCCAGATCTTGATACGCCAACCTGTTGCAGGGAGCATCATATTTTCCAAGATACTGTATGGTAATATAGGAATATAATATTCTGGTTCTGAGCGGACGCCATCATCGAACGTGTAAGGTAACAAGAAATCATCCTGCGGTGGAAATAACGCATCTCCTAATTTTTTATTATACTTAATAAATATATATCTAGGAGATCCAGCATCTGAGCCTCCTTTAAGTCTAGATCCATAATTTCCAACTCCTATCATAAGTGGCAGGTTACGCGCACCAACAAAGTTTTGACACATTTTTATGATAGTTCCAGAAAGTGAAGCATCGCCGTGATGATAATTGGCTTTGCTTATAACTTCTCCGGTAAAATTTACTACTTTAATTTCTTTTGAAGCCATTCCTTTATTCATTCTACCAACAAAGAACACTTTTCTACGTGAAGGTACCATTCCATCCATCATATGGGGCAATTTACGAATGATATTATCGCGTTGAAATTCTTTTACATCCGTGTTTAGGAAATTTGATACTGAAATATTTGAAATAGATTCTTCTTTAACAACCAGATTTTCATCAACTGGAGTAGCTAGAACATCTTTTCGAAGTTCGGGATCCTTTCCAAAATATACTTCTAAATTATCATGAGATTTCTCATCATTATCATATTTATATAATTTGTTTTCAAACTTATTAAATGTTGGCCTAATTTCCGCAACGTCGTGACTAGCCAGTCCCTTGTAATATTTGATTTTATATTTTTTAGATGCTTCTTCATCGTCGCCTCCAAATTTTTCTTTAATCCATTCTTCATAAGAATGTAATGTATAGAATTCTTTTACAATTTCTTTGGAGCTAGATGGATAAGCTCGTACAACAGGAGTATTGAATCGAGTAATATAATTTCTTTCAATTAAACAGGGCCAGAATAATTCAAAGAAATTTAGAATCATTCCAAAGATTTGTCCTTTTCCGTCAACATCTTGATCAGTTGCTACAACAACTCGACCATAGCGCAGAGTTTTGAACTCTTCGTCCCCTTCTTTAGTCTTCGTGTATTTCTTTTGATAATCTAATCCGAGCAATTTTACCATCTCTTCAAATCTTTTGTTTTCCTTTAATTTTGAATTCCTGATCACCATTACTTCATTAGTTTTCTTATCTTCCAACATACGTACTTCTTTTCTAGCATTTGGGGGCACACCTTGAATACTATATGTACCACAGTAGTCACGCTCTAAGTCGGTCTTTTTATGATTAATACCATTTTCAACCAAACCTAATGCACTATCTCCTTCAGCTATGAATAAAGTGCATTTGACCGCAAGTTTTTTATCGCCTGCAAATTTTGCATCTGAGCCTTTGCTCACTATTACTTTGCCACGATTAACTCGAGTTTTTGCTTTGTCTTTAATTTTTCCAAATATTGAACTCATGATGTGAGGCTCTAAGAATTCCCATATTTTTTTCCATTCTGTTTGTTTAAACTTATAACCAGAAAATCCTTCAATGGGATTCATAATTTTAGTTTTTGTTTGACTATCAAATTGAGGATTAATAATTGTACCCTTTAAGAATAGGAATACATTATTAGTTATCATATTCTTGTTAAATTTAATACTTTTTGATTTTTTTAGTTCTTTCTCTACAAACGGTTTAATATTTTCAACTATTTCATTTTGAATATGATCGATATGATTTCCTCCGTCATATATAGCTAGATCATTTATCAATGAAAATTGCCGATATTTACCTTCAGAAATACCAATACACAATTCCCAATCTAATTTTTTATCTTCTGGATTTTTTACTACCGTTTTATAAACGCCATATCCATTATTAAGAAACATTTCAGAGAACTGTTCAAAATAAGATTTATCTTCTTTGAATTTTATTTCTTTATCATTGTAAAATATTTTACATTTCGTATCAAGAAATGATGCCATTTGATAGGCTCTAGTTTTTAAAAGACGATCGATAGTATCGATATTTTCTTCTACAAGATTTTCATATCCTAATGCCTTATAATCTGGTTTAAATTTGATGATAGTATATGGTTCCAAATCTCCGGTCGTTTCTTCAATTGTAGGTTCTTCGATAATAGTCATACCATTTTTATATTTTTGTTTATAGTATTTTTTTCGCTTAGAATCTAGAGTTTCTACTACAAATGTATCACTGAATGCTACTGTTGCTTTAATACCTATACCATTCATACCAGAAGATTCACGTTGTTCATTCTTTTCAAAATTACTTCCTGCTAAGAATTCGGTAAATATAGCTTCAGCATGATATTTTTCACCGTTATTTAAGGTTTTTACTTTTTTAATAGGAATGCCGGGGCCATCGTTATATACACTTATCACTTGTTTATTTTTATCAAATGAGATTTTTATATTTTTTACAGACCTAGGATTTCTGACATAATGATCAAATGCATTATCTACACACTCAGAAAATATTTTAACGAGAGCTGGAGAGAATGCAATTTTTTCTAGATTAAATTCAGTTTCTTCATCATTTATCACAAATGTCTCCAAAGTTTGTAATGATGTACTTCCAACATACATACCACTGCGCTTTTTCAAGTGTTCTAATTGTGATAACTGAGAAAATCCCAAATCTTGTTCTTCTGACATTATTTTATGTCTGCTTATAAAGCTATAGGTTATTTACTTAAATTAAATTCAATTTTTTCCACTAAATTTCTGATAAATTATTTTTCTGTAATCTTTTTAATACTTTTATTTGCTTTTCTATATAATCATCATCATTTTCGAGATCATCTCTTACACCTGAACTTAAAAAACCACTATCCCTATTTTCACAAAAACTACAATATGCATTATATAAAACCATTATTACAACAAATATTAAAACAGCATATACTATATATTTTAATGTAGGATCTTGATTCAAAGATATTTTCCCTCCTTCAATTTCATTTGTAGAACTTATATGATCATTAGAATATGTAGTCACATACGGCGATTCTTCTTCCATAGTTATTAACTAATATTAAATTAACAAAGATAAATATTAAAGTATATAAATTTATAGAATATAATTTTTATATTTTTTATTCGTCGCGTCATAAAAATTAATAATACAAAATTGAAAATTATAAAAAAATGAAAATTTTTTAGATTATATACTTGGAGTTTGGTATAAATATTAATCGTAATAATTATAATGGTGAAAGTATCAAATCTGAAAGTTGAAACGTTTAATCTTGTAAAAGAGATCAAAACCCAAAAAAATAAATATATGCAGGAGTGTATGAAATATATAAAACCACATGAAGCCGAGACATTATTGCCTAGTAAAGATAGGTACACAGTATCGTTTGATTTAAAAGAGACAAATAGCGATTTTGCTAATGCTATAAGAAGATGTCTGATCGGAGAAGTTGAAGTTGCTGCTCTAGATTTTGATGAATACTCGGACCTCGATACATCTGATGCTTATATACTCAGCGATTTCATTAAAAAACAGATAAATCTGTTAAGAATACATCAAGACCATTTATTGGATGGTAAATTTGACTTATATTCAAAACTTGATATATCATTATCAAAAATAAATAAAACTGATGGTATTATAGACGTGAAATCAGATGATATTGTTATAACTAAAGACGGGAAGCAAATTTCTGATTTCGTAGGAAAAAATATTGTTCTTACAAGATTACGACCAGATTGTTATATCAAAATTAAAAATATTAAAGTAGTAAAAGGAATATCAAGAATCGATGCCGGAAAATTCAATCCCATTTCCAATATTACGTATAAAATTATTGATATAGATCCGATTGTTGAAACAAGAGAAGGATTAGAGGGAGTTAGCTCTATGAAATCTAATCCTACGCATTTCTATATTTCTTATTCAACTCATAAAAATATTTCTGAACCAAAGAAATTATTGGTTTCTTGTTGCAATATTCTGATTGATAGATTAGAAAAAATATATGATGACTTAAAAAACATTAATAATAAAAGCACCCAATATTTCTCATCGCTTTTAGAATTAGAATCTAATGGCGGATTAAAGGTGTTAAAAATTAAAGGAGAATACTATACATTAGTTAACTTGATTGCAAGATATTGCTTTGTACTTACAAATGGTAATATTAAATTCGTAACTCCTGCACTAATTCATCCAGATAAAGAAGTTGGAGTAGTAAAAATTATTCATCCTGAATTCTGTACTCTTATTCAAAATTCTATTAAAAAAATTATTTCCGAACTAAAAGATTTACGAAAAAATTTCCAATAATTTCTTATGGAATATAAAAAATTGATTTTTTATATAGAATAAAGTAAATGTCAAGGCAACAGCGGTTAAATAGGATAAAACAATTACAAGAAGAAATTCTTGCGGGATATAAACAGCAAAATCAAAATCGTGGATGGGAATGCTATAGTGACGAAGTAGGTGATTTGGTGAAATTACAAAAACAATTAGATCAAATAATTTCTACTCAAGAATCGGATGTTATCTTTTCTGATAATTCGAAATTACGAGATATTTTGGTTAGCATGAATATAAAATCAGGGAAATATTTAGGTTTATTACAAGATGAAAATTCATCATTTAAAAATGCTCAAAGAATTAGTCTTAAACTCTTTAAAGAAAATAATTACGATATAGAATTTAATAAAAAAATTGAAGATATTGTGCCAAATATTAAAAATAATATACAAAAACTTTTTGAATTAGAATCTTTACATAGTTCGGATAATGAAAAGAATATAGAAGATTTGACAATAGAATTGCATAATTCTACTATTATAGGAATAATGATATTGGATGAATAATAGTGAGGAATAAATTTAAATAATTAATAGAGTTATTGAAAAATCATATATGCTACAATAAAATTAGTAACTGATATCACAAAAACAAACAAAACATTCCATTTTTCACACTCATTAAATTCTTCAAATGAATAATCCATTTTGGATTTTTCTTTTTTATAGTATTTTTTTAGTTTTATGTTTAAGGCATAAATAAAAAGACATGAAATTGTATTTAATGAACTCGCTGCTATAAAAAATTTTGCCCTTTGTAATATACACTCCATTTTATAGTTTGTTTTGCGTACAATATAATAAATCTTTTGCTTATAATAAATTATATTATATTAAATTATATTAAATTTTTATATTCTTCATCATCATTATCTTTTTTTCTTCATATATTTTGGTCATTTTGTATATAATAAATAGAATTAATATATTTAGAATCAGAATAGAACCTAGAATAATAATGTTTTCGTCCATGTTATTTATAACAAAAAAATAATTCAATTTTTTCAGTTTTATTGGAAATAGTCTTGTAATATTTGTTTAATTTCGTCATCTGAGATCTCATCAGGAATGAATGCATGTTTATGCGTTCTGACCTGATCATTCCTCCCTAAATTATCAATAAAGAAGTTTACGTTAGTTTTATTTTTATCTTTTTCTACTGTTATTAGGTAGTCTTCTTTTAACATATCTTCTCCATCTATTTCTATAAGTTTTGGTATGACAGCATTTCCTTTACTATTTACGCAATAATATAATGAAACTTGGTTGTTGTATTTTATAAGGAGCATTCTAACACCATTAGAATTATCGTTTGCATAAACATATTTAGTATTAACAGAATGAAAGAATTTATAAATTTTTCTTTCTAATTGCGGCCAATAAGTGAAATCTTTTGGTTCGAAATAATTATTGTCAAATATCATGATTGTAGTTATTAGATAAAAAAATTCAATTTTTTTCTAAAATAATTTTATTTTAAGAAATATAAACGAATGAATGTTTTATTCTTTATATTTTTCTTTGGCTCTTTAAAGAGCCAATATCTGGTATTTCAAAACGATAATACCATAGTCGATTTTCAAAATAATTTGACACAGTCCGTAATTTATGAGAACGATAATCAATGCTTTTATTCTTTAGGATCTATGAGAAAACCTCCAAAGAATGATAATTGGGATCAGAGAGATGATTTATCAAAATTGCAATTAAAATATGGAAAATCAATTTCTTCCGTTATAAAAATTGGAGCAACTTTTCGCGGACATAAGGATATGGGCGATACACAAGGATCTTGTCAATATTGGCAAAAAGGGCATTTAAACTTCATAGATTCTGGATGGAATCCATATATTATAGGCGTCGGAAAGGGATTATGGGATGATTCAAAAAACTGCGGTAAATGCGCTTTAATTAAAAATCCGAAAACAGGATTTTCTATAGTATCTATAATAACAGACTATTGCCCAGAATGTACTCCTCGTCAAATAGATATTCAATTAGCAGGAAGCGCATTTCTTGCATCGGGTAATTCACTCAATAGTAAGCCATATAAAGGGGGGCCTGAGAATTATAACAATCTACTTTTGGAGTTTGTAGAATGTGATTTCAGTTCTCATAAACTAGAATATTATTTTGATACGGGATCGAGCGCATTTCATTGGTATCTTATAATAATGTATTCTTCTTTACCTGTAGAGGATATTGATGTGATTGGTTTAAAAAATGGTAAAGATTCTTTTAATGGAGATGTAAAAGGGCATGATAAATTTGGTAGATGGGTAGTTGAATTTAGAGGAAATGCTAACAGAGGCGATTATAAAATCAGATTAAAAATAAATGGCAAGATATTCGAAGACCGAATATCTTGGAATGGAAGACAACATGTGAAGACTTCGGGTCGTATTTCTATTCCTTTGCTGGAACGAGGAAAAAAAATAAACAAGTGGCCTTTATAGGCTTATAAAGACGGTTTCTTCTTGATAGAGTTAATCCTTGCTTTTTCCAATAATTTTAATGCTTTTATTTCTTCATGATTATAAGGCTTATTTGCTCTGTGAGCAATCTTATCAAAAATACAGTTGATAGCCTTAATCTCTGGTTCACTGAAGAGTAGGGTCATTTACAGTATTATTTTTTTCATTTTTTTTTATATCTTAAAAAATTGATTTTTTTATTTTAAAAACTATTATACCATCAGTAAAAAGCAATAATGGATAATATTATGGATATTGATTTAGATTTCTTATCTACTCCTACAAGAGTTATGGCTAAATGGACTGAAAAAGAAGAACAATATTTATTAAATCTTTGTATATCAGGTAAACCTATAAAACAAATCTCGGAACTTCTAAAACGATCAGAGTATGCTATTGGTATGAAATTAGGATACTTAGTAGAAAAAAATATGAACGAATCTAAAAAAGACCTAGACTCAATACTTAATGAATTTAACATCGATGTTAAATATTATAACAGATATACGACTAAAAAACAAAAAGATGAAGAGAAAAAAGAAATTCAAGCTCAACAAAAGAATGCCTCCGAAGAAAAATTAGAAAAAGTTGAAGATAACAATGAATTTTCTACTATAGCACTATTTGAAAAAATTTTAGATAGCCAAAATAAAATGAACGAATTATTGGGAAAAATCATTAATAATCAACATAAAATTTACAAAAAGTTGAAATAGACATCTCGCTTCCTTGCCGGGGTTTGCGCAAACTACCAAATAGCTCGGCGGCCTGTGAAGTTTAAGCGCCGAAAGTATACGCCAAAAATTTTTTCCCGGTCGCATTAAAATCATTTATGTGAACAAACCCATTTTTTTCAAAGAATTTTTTTGCAATTATATTATCTTCTGAAATGTCCAGATTTATACTCATGTTGGGGTATAAATTCTTGATGTAACTCATCATTTGATATGAAATTTTATGCTTTCTATATAAAGCATCACAAATATAGTTATATAAATATGGGACTCCATTAAGTTTAGTATTTTTTTCATTTTCAAAATGATTTCCAGGGGAATTCATAGAAATATTACAAAAACATACTATTCTACTTCGTTTTTTATTAATTTGTCCACCAATTGTACCAATTATAATTTCATCATCATCTTTCATAAATAATTTTTCTCCAGTCATTTTCCTACAGAGATTTTTTAAAGATTTTAATGCAGCTTTATCTAAATTTTGAATTGTAGATTTTGAAAAGTTTACTTTATTATCTTCCATAATGAAGTAATCTTTGGTATAAGAAAAAAAGAAAATTACTCTGGTGTTAATATTATATATATACTTTTTTGGTATATTAACATTATTCTATATCTATTAAGTTAATAATCAAAAACAATATATATAATATTACTATATAAAAAATTTTAACTTTAATATAAATTTTTATTTTAATGGTGTTTTTAATCAAACATTTTATTTTTTTTTTTATTAATTTTACCATTAACATTTTAATTTATTCAAGATCGCTTTCTTGATCACCGTCATCAGCACCGTTTTCTAAGCTATCATCACTAGCTTTATCTTCGATATCAGAAATATCGTCATCGTTTCCAATTTCTTTATCAGAAACTTGAGATTTTTCTTCAGATTTTAATTCGACATCTGAATCAGAATCATCGTCTCCAAATCCATCATTTAATCCTTTAATATCATCATTAGAGAATACAGATTCTGATTCACTCTTTTTGTATCTACGGACATATAATTCATTAAATTTACTTGCCAGAGAAAGACCGAATTTACTGACGATAATTTCTTTAAATTCTACAATTCCACCAATAAGAGATTTGTATGTGATGAAAGATCCTGCATTTTTAACATCAAGATCTTTTAACTTATCTCCTTCTTTAACTTTTGCCAAAACTGGTTTATAATTATTAGCAGCCGTCATTTTACGAGAATCGTAAACATTAGGAGCGAATGCAAAGCTCCTAGTGTCCCTGTTATACATATCGATACCAACTTTCCCAGTATCTTTGTTAACAGAGAGTTTCAAACGCGTAATAGGATATTGTAATTCGACTTCTTCGTCTTCATTATCTTTATCCTTACGAACCGTTTGACGAATAGAGAATACAGGAACATCCTCATTCTTTTTAAAAGTGGATGCTTTACGAAGCTTAAATCCAAGATTTGCTGCATCTTTTAATTCTTGACAAACTTTATGATAAGACAAATCAATGATTTGTAAAGCATCATTAAATTGTTTCGTGGACAAACAATAGGCTTCTACAGTTTTTTCGCATCTTTCGTTTTCTATTTTTTGTTCTTCTTCGGTTTGTTTTTCTTTTGGGGCATAATCTCCAGTCAAGATTTCTTCTTTTTTAAATTCACGGAAGGCGATAAGCATGTTTTTAACTGCGGCATTTTCTTCAACGGATTCAGAAATTTTAGCAGCTGATGCCGTAAGCACCTTTGTAAATTTAATACGGACAGGAAGTTTTTCGCCATTTACATGTTTAAATTGGATATCAACCCAGGTACAATCAAACTTCGTTGTTTTGTTTTTACTTTTATTGTCACGAAATTTAATTGGATCCCAATGTAAGACATTATCCTTTCCAAACTTAGTGGCACTTTCCAAGATATCTTTGACTTCAATTACTCTGTTCATTTTTTCTTCGCAATGGTTTAAACTTTGTTTATATTAGGTATTGCAGTTATGTTTAAAATAAAATTCAATTTTTTTATTATAAAGATATAACAAAAAAGATATATCTTTTTTGTTTCGAGGGTCCGATAAGTGGCATATTTATTTTAATATAGTACATTAATTTATACTAAATATCAATATAATATAAGTCTACTTTCTATTTTTTGCCATAAATTTTATACAAAATAATATAAAATGTACCGTAATTATATATTGGCTCTTTTGAATTATTATTTTTGAATTATTTTTTGCCACGATATAATATATATTAAAGATAACAAATATATATTATATAAAAATTAATAGCGCAAAATGCCAACATTTAAATGTAAAAAATGTAACAAAAAATTTGATGCGCAATCTAAGCTGGAAAAACACCTTCAGCGTAAATATCCGTGTGACAAAAAACTAGAATATACTTGTAATAGATGTAATAAAAGTTTTAATAAAAAATACAATTATGAAAAACATCTTAATAGAAAATATCCATGTGAAAATTCAAACCAAGTTTCATCAGCAATTGAACAAGAAAAAATAGCATTAGAAAGAGAAAAAATTAAATTAAAAGAAAAACAAATGGAACATGAAATGGAAAAATTAAAATTAAAAGAAAAACAGATGGAACACGAGATAGAAAAATTAAAATTAAAAAATGAATCAAAAGAAGCAGAAAGAGAAAAAGAAATTGAAATTCAAAAATTAAAGAATGAAAAAGTTCAACTTCAGAAAGAAAAGAATATTGAGTTAGAAAATAAAAAAACTGAAAGAAAAGAAAGAACAGCTATTGTAATTAACAAAGATAATGTAATTAATAATATTAATAATGTAACTAATAATATAAACAATACTTATATGTATAATTTTAATATAGATGATGAAAAGAAAGAAAAATTTAAGAAAAGAATATTAGATTCTATTGATGCGAAATATGCTAAAGAGGCTATATATAAAGCAGAAGGTATAAACGATATGATATCATTTTGTATAGCATTTACTTTCAATAATGATAATTATCCTGAATTAAAATATTTTAAGTATGATCAAGAAAATAAGTTATATTTTAGAGCTATTAATAATGAATTTAAACATATAGATTTTGAGGACATTGAACCTGAACTCAGAGTTGCATTCGATAAAACATGTAAAAAAATGTTATCATTGGCTCCAGAGCCAAAGTTCATGGATAATGAAAAAAATTATGGAAATTATGCTGAAATAAGAAATTGTACTTATAAAGGAATGTACAATATGAAAAATGCAGCGGGTATTGGTCTTCTAGAAGAGAATAAAATTCGAGATGACGAAGATTAAATTTTGAGAGTAAAAATTACTAGTAAACAATTTATTTACTTGGTTCTCAAACTTTGCAAACCATCAAGCAAAACATCATTTTGTACAAACCCCGGGAGCGCAAGCGACCAAAAAATTATAATTTAGCCAATGGAGCCGAGCACCTACAGCATAATAATTTATTCATCTCAAACAATTGTTGTGCTTTCCATAATGGTAGAACAGGATTGATAGCTCCGCAGTTTTTCTCACAAATTAACTGAACCTTTATATTCATGAAAGCTCTATTAAATCCTTCTAACGTCATTTGATATAGCTTTTATATAAATATTTTTTTCATTTTTTTCTTATAATAAATCTTGTAATTCTCTTTTATGTCGAAAATATTCATCGAGAAATGTTTTCAAATGTAAATAGTCTATTTCTAACCATTCGGATTGTCTACCAGACCAATTGTTTAATCTATTTTGTGAGAAATGGTTCAAAATAAATTTTTCATCTCTTACGTAGTCTTTTGTTTCATAAAATAACATAACTTCAGGTCGAATAAGATATCTTTGATATGTAGACCGCAATTTTAATGAATTTTGTGTAGTCATACCAAATTTATATATACTATGTTGTTTAAGAATATAATTTGTAAGAACGTAGCACGCCATTTTTATACATTTTATTTAGACAATGTTTAAATTAAAAAAATAATTTTAAGTATTTTATAACTTTTAAAACTACCAATATATATTGTCAAAATCGCATGTGCCCAGCAAATGAATTCGGCAACAATGATTATTTATACCGACGGCTTTAAGAATGAAATCAAAGTTCTTCAAGATATCAGCTTTGATATCTATTTTATCTACATCGATCATTAATTTTTGAGAACTAAGGATTTCTTCGCACTTTCTATTTTTAATTACTTCGAAGAATGTATAAATTTCACCAATATCTTCCGAGCATTCTGGACAAAGAATATGAACGACCATCTCTTAACAAGATATAAGATTGTATTTATAATAAAAAAAAATCAATTTTTTCCTAGAAATTATATTAAAAATCTCCGAGTCATTAGCTCAAAAAGTACCATGTTATATTTTAATTTGAATTTTTTGATTTTAATGACAAAATGAACATTTTTATAATCTCGGTTATTAAGTTTTAATGGACGAAGATTGCCAATATTTTTTGCAATACTCAATTTAGTTTCTATATCGCAAAATCTATATATAGATTCTATTATCTCATATGGAAGACGTGTTTTTTTCATATATCTGTATATTTTAACAAAAAAATATTTTTTTAAATTTTGTAATATTTTATTTAACCGCGCAATAAAGCTTCAACAGCAGGGTTCCCTCCAGAAACGGGAATTCTCTTGTACAATGAAGCAATATATCCACTAAGAGAATACTTATTCATATCCAAAGGAGATGGCAATTCACTAGGTACAACATATCCTTGAGCAGGAGCGACTGGGTTGAATTTGAATACATCTGATTTCAATAGATTTCCGTATAAAGTCAAATCGCGAGCAATATCAAATTCTTGCTTGACCAAATCTTCAACGTTATTAAAGACATTAGAAGCCAAATAAGCAAAGTTCCTAAACTGCGATTTTGCACAATCCATATCAGGTTCGTTCATCCATAAATCCATGTAAATGCAACTGAACACAATGAACAAATCCTTACCGATTTTGGTCCTATCATCATTATACAAAGTATGGATTCTCTCACGAATTTCGATAGGAGATTGAATATTATTCAAGCGGGTCTCATCATTGTATTCTTTCTTTTTATAACAAGGGTCCTCAGTAGAACCTCCGATGGTTTGTTTCAATTCGTCCAATACTTCATTTTTCTTAGTAATATAATCTGCATATGTGAATTGCTTTCCTCCCAAAGTATTACCGTTACAGGTTTTATCCAATGCTTCTTTTAGAAGATCAAAAATCTTTGGTTCATTTTTTTCACAGTATTGATCCAACAAATATGAATCTGAAAATTCAGAATTACCCAAGAAATCCAATACTGCCTTCTTGTCGACTTTTGCTTCAGACGTATTTTTTGGGAAAAGTAATTCAAGTTGCATACAAACTTTTTTGGCATAAACATTATCAACTTTCTTCAAATGAGTTTGATATTCTTCTTCTAATTTTTTATTAACTTCTGCTCGTGAACTTCCGCCAAATCCCAAAAACCCACCTTTCTTTTTTGGTGATTTTTCAACTTTGACAGGAGAACCTTCCAAAGGCATTTCCCCTTTACCAGTGAGAGTATATACAGCCATATTTTCTCGATATCCCATAGGAACGAAATCTTTATCTTTTTCTAATTTTAAATCTTTAGACAACTTAACATGTTTATCGGACACTTCTTCAATTTCAACTTTATGGTTCAACAGATTAACTACAGTTCCTTCAAATGAAGTTGGCGTAGGATAATAATCTTGTAAAATAAGGGATTTCAACATTTCAATTGCCTTTTCAGGCTGATCGGAGTAAGCAGCATTGATAATTTTTTGTCTATATGATTTTTCACCAGGATAAATTAATGTTATTCCATTATTTCCTCTAGCCGGTTTAAGAAGGTGAGTGAGACATAAATCCTCAAATGTACCATAAAAATCTTTATCTATTTGTTCGATGTACTTCGATAGTCTACAAAATTTTTTAAGAGTTCTATCAGGCATTACTAATATCAATTATATATATATTTAAAATTATATTTCAATAGAAAAAATATAAATTAAAAAAATATTATTTCCGTTGAAAAAATTAATATTCGTTTTAATTATTATTTTTTTATTCTAAAGTTTTATATGTAATCATTATATAGTTTTATTAAAACATGTCGAGCAACAGTTCAACACACGGAGGAATTGGTCCGATGAATGCCTTGGAAAAATTTTATGACCAAGCATTGGGAAGGTCCATGAAGAGAGTATCTGGAGGAGAAGAAGGAGGTGAAGCAGACGGAGGTTTGTTCGTCAGAAGCTACCAAGCAGCTGTAGAAAAAAACTCTGCACAAGAACAAAAATCTACCAATATATCTACTGATATTACTGGTACAAAAATTTACACTGGCCCCAGCGATCAACAACCTTCGACTTCGCCTCAACCGAGTACTGAAAATGTTTCGAACAGCACTTGTCCATGTAACCCTGTTACTGGAGGTTTGAGTGCTATGGTCGAATATGGAAATTCTGTTTATTCCAAAGCTAAAGAACAACTTATTCGAGGTATTGCAAAGGATGTTGCATCGATCCTAAAAGTCAAATCTGATTTTGCCGATACTGCATCTATTAAAGATATTGTTGAAAAATTACAAAAGATTGTTCCAGACCCAAAGAAAAAGAAAGGTCTCAAGAATGATTCGAATATTCATACTGAAGTCTGTTCTAAGTTAGCCGATGCTATTAACAAGCGTTACGATATGGATATTGTTGATACATCAGCTACTCCGAATGAAATCTGTAATAAGGTTGGAGAAATTATGTATTCTTTATTTACTGGCTTACATAGTGAATTCCTTACTGTTTCCGGTGATGTTTCTCGTGTTATCAAGAATTTGCAGACTCTCAAAGAATATGTTGATAGTGCTAATAAGAAATTGATGATGAGTCTTTCCAAATCTGGTGAAGATGCTTATAACTCGGAAGCCGAAGCAATTAAATCTTTGTATGATAAGTTGAGTGCAGAAATTGATCGTCAACATGCTATCCTCGCCAACCTTACTGATTCTGTAATTGGGCCAGTTGGTGTATCCCTTATCACAATGTTGGAAGATAGTAATGATTTTGCAGGTCTTACCCAAGATCTCAAAAAAATGCTTGGTACCTCAGAATTTAGTGAAAAACTTGGATATCTTTTGACTGGTACTCGCGATGTTGTTCATGCAGCTGAAGTCGTCGATAAGGCGCTTAAAAAGATTGGTATGTCTCTTAAAGAATATAAGGCTATAGATGGATTGAAAGATCTAAAAGAACAAGTTTACAAAAAGATTCTCCATAAGAACCCTACTAGTGGAGAATTGCATAAATTGCTTGCTGCTGCTGATATGTTGTATCGTAATGATATGGCTCATGAAGATATTGTTGGAGTTTTGGAGAAAAAGAAGGGTGGGGCGAAAGAAGATCTAGAAGCATCTTTCGCCGATGAAGCTGATTTTGCAACATTTACCGGTGAAGACGATTCGCCATTTAAAGGTCGTGTACAATCTCAAAGAAAATCAATCTCTAAACAACTTAGACAACAACAAGTATATCGTAAACAGTTGTTTAATACTCTTAATACTCAAGTTAAGAATCACTATGACAAAATTAAGTATAGTTTGAGTTTGTTATCAAAAAAGATCGGTTCTGAAGTTCCTCTATCTCCTGAATTAGATATGTTTATTAAACAGCTAAACAACTTTGCTACGTCTCAGCCGGATAAGCAAAACATCCATATTGCCCTTTCTGGATTCAGAAAAGATGTGACTTCCGCATTTGTCAAACATCAGTTCACAGAAAGCCTTTATGCTATTATGGAAACTGCAAAAGATTTAGAGAAGACTGCTCCAGTTTTTAAAGAAATTAGCAAAAGTATTCAAGAATTGATTGAACTTATTGTTGAATTCAACGAAACCTTCACAAAATCATTGAGTGATATTCATATTGATTTGTCCAATAAGAAAGGTGGCCAAGGAGAAGATATAGAAGATTCTACTTATGTTGGTGCAGATGAGACGGATTTAGGCGAATCTACTTCGGGCGGGGAAGGTTGTTGCGGGGCAACTGGTGGAGAATTGACTGAAGAAGCTTTGTATATGGAAACAGAGAATTCGGACTCCGAAGTTACTGGAGGAGTTGAAGGCGGGGCTTTCGAGTCAGCTCTTAGTAATATTATGGCATATATGGGAGACTCTTCTTTCAATCATTATAAGACTATGAAACGTTCGATTCGTGAAATTGATTATTATTATAGAATAGCCGGTATCAAACGCAATTTAGTAAAAACTTCCGGTGAATTTGAAAACAACGTTGAAAATTATGAAAACATTTTGGGAGAAGAAGCCGGTTTCATAATTGATCAAATTCAATCGAAATATAACAAGCTCATTCAAGCATTGGAAGGTACTGGTCAAGGTCAAACAGCATTATCTTCCACTGAAGTTGAAAAATTATATGCGCATGAATATAGTACAACTCCGCCTGCTCCGGCTCCTGCCATAACTATATTTAAAAGAACTCTTGAAGATGAAATTGAATATATTAAAAAAAATGGAAATGGCCCGGGTATAGAACTTACAGATGACCAAAAGAAAGAATTAGATGGTTATGTTAAAGGATATAAATTCTTGTTGGAATACATTCGTTCTTCAAAAATTGAAATGTTAGAAGCCGCACAAGCTTTGGATATTTTCTTAAGTAAATTTACCAAAGAAATTCAGTTTAAGCCAGACCAAATTAAAGATTTTGTTCAAATATTAGAACAGTTAGAAATTGTCGCCAAATGGTTCACTGATAAATCAGGTGATAATTTGGCAGAAGTTTTTGAATGTTTCTCTCATTCCGTTGCGTCAGATGACGGAGTTATACAAGATTTCCCTAATAATACAGTAGCTGCTAGCTACGCAGATCTCCTTACTCAAAGAACTATTGCGCCAAATCCTGCTACTCCAGGTAGCATTGCACTAAATTTCAATACTCAAATTCGTAATGATACATGTGATAAAAAAGTTATTCCTGCAAATACGCATTATTATGATGTACTCGCCGAACCTGGCGCTAAACAATATAGACCAGGTAGATTCTATACTCCTCGTATGTTGACTCGTGAGCAAGCCATTAATTTAGTAAAACAGATTGAAAAGAGTATTAAAAGTGTACGTGCTTTAGAAAATATTATTGCGACATTCACAAAAGTTAATACCAATGCTTCTAGAGAAGTTAGAACATTTATGTCATCAGGATTGATGTTTAAGGCTTTTATGAAATATTGCGTAGCATCTGTTATTTCAGTTGGATATTTAGGTATTGGGATTACTGTAGATGCATCTAGAAAAAAATCAAATGTCTTGAATTTTACAGATGCTAGTTATAGAGCGGCAGCTATTGATACCGCATCTGCAATTAAATCTGTTCATGCAAAAATGGCAGTTGCATTAAAATTTAATAAAGATGCATTATTATGGAATGATGAAACATATTTAGAACTATGCGATCCTTTGAAAACTGCTGAGGCAAAATCAGTTATGAAAGATGCCGATATCTGTGATAAAATCTTTGAAATGTCGATTAAATCTATGATTTCAAAGATTTTCGTTGTAGTAGGGACGTATTCGTTATTTAATAAACCTATACAAGATCAAATTAATAGTATGTCCTTGTCTATCAATCCTCTTCGTCAAATTATGGGAGGTAATCAAGGAGGAGCTATCTCTCCTATTATTACAGATGCTGCCGAATTATATCTACGTCTTCCATTGTTAGCCGAATGGTACAGAAAAGTTTTTGAATTCAACAAAACTACTAGTACAAGCGATCCAAGATTACCTAAACAACACGATCCGCTTATTTCTCTCATTCCGGAAGCAGATATGATTTGGGGAGACCTTTTGAGAGTTATCTTCTTGGAAGCACGAAATATTGAAGACGGTTCATATCCAAGTGATTATGCACACAGAATTATTCTGTCGATTAATGATATATATAAGCATTACAAAGCAAAAACTCCATCTATTACATGCCAAGAAATTATAAGCGAATTTGTTTTGGAGATTAACCGCAGATATGGATTTATGATGAGATCTGAGATTAATAGTTATCTTGATGAAAGATATAAATATATTGAAGATAATGAAACATATCCTGATGATAATCGCGTAGACTATGATCTACTAGATGTAGATGCGCAAACAGGTAGAAAACCTGCTCCATCGGATAGATTCCGTACTTTTACAAAAGGTTCTTCAAAGAGATCTTTTACTATTGAAGATCTTCATAAAGCTGTGCGTAGATTCCGAATGGCCGTTGAAGAAAACTTAATTCTACAATCTATTTCAACCCCTAATAACACTAATCCTCAGTATCCAACTGATGCAGATTTTAGAACCATTTCCGAAGTCTCTTTGACAGGTATTGTAAGCGAAACAAAAAAGAAACTTCAAGCTTCTAAGAATGAAGAAGAGAGATATAGAATTATCCATGAACAATTACATGGTGTCGAAAAATTTGGGGATGTTGATCAACAAAAATTACTTCTTTTCCATGAGACAGTTATTACACCATTAACCGTTCTTTACTTTACCTATCTGATTTTGAACGATTTTAATAAATTCTGTGTTTCGTTGAATTTACCAACTGATTTGAAAGATCCTTTCTACACAACCTCTGCATTCAATGCAAATTTAAGAGCAGCAGTTATTAAATATAACTGCCAAAACTTTAAAGGAAATAATAATCCTTATAATCCTTATAATGATGCAGGTATATATAATGAAACATTTGATTCTATCTTTAATACAACGGATTATACTAGATATATTGGTTATGCAACACCTATTCCTGCTAACTTTATGAATACAAATCAGATAGCAAGAATATATCTTGATCGAATAGTTCCTGAGGAAAATAGAAAAGAAGCACTTCAAAGATTCCTATACTTACAACCAAAGGTTAGGGAAGATTTGTTACGTAAATTAATGAATGTTGGTTGTGATATGAATGGATTGACTGAAGTATATTTTGTAGGAGCTGGTTCAAATACCAATCACCCAGTATTTCACTACGACAAATTAGAAGAAACG
>JACCDZ011164501.1_pt1 | contig 41815 bp, 36 predicted proteins | sample 7449551 | NCBI WGS metagenome assembly JACCDZ01 (sample SAMN15323452, study PRJNA562643) | freshwater metagenome | isolation source: river surface water | place: USA:Blue River Watershed | collected 2017-08-18
CGCCCATCGCCCGCGTGGTTTCCAGCGGCGTCGCTGGCGTCGAGCCCCGCATCATGGGCATCGGCCCCGTGCCCGCCACCCAGCTCGCCCTCCAGCGCGCCGGACTCACTGTGGCCGACATCGACCACATCGAACTCAACGAAGCCTTCGCCGCCCAGGCCCTCGCGGTCACGCGCAGCCTCGGCCTCGACGACCTCGATCCGCGCATCAACCCCAACGGCGGCGCCATCGCCCTGGGCCACCCCCTAGGAATGTCCGGTGCCCGCCTCACCCTCACGGCCGCCCGAGCCCTGCACGAAACCCAAGGCCGCTACGCCCTCGTCACCATGTGCATCGGGGTCGGCCAGGGGTACGCGGTAATCTTGGAGCGCGCCAGCAACTAGCAACTAGCAACTGGCTGACAGCAACTAGCTGCCAGCAACTAGTAGCTGAGCAAGGCCTCCAACGCCACCCGCACCTTGTCCGCGTTGGGCAGGTAGGTGGCTTCCAGCGTTTTGTTGAGCGGAATGGCTGGGGTGTCCTCGGCGCCCAGCACGCGCACGGGCGCGTCGAGGGCGGTGAAGCACTCCTCTTGAATTCGGGCGGCAATCGAGCGCGCAAACGGCTGAACAGACGGTTCTTCGGTGAGCACCAAAATGCGTCCGTGGGCTCGGGCGCGCGCGAACACCAGCGCCTCGTCCCAGGGAGAAAGGCTGCGCAAATCGAGGACTTCGACGGGCATTCCGGCAGACGCTTCGAGCGCCCAGTACACCCCGCGGCCGTAGGTTACGACCAGGGCGGTGGGTTCGCCCTCGGGCTCTGCGGCACGCACGATGCGGCCCTTGCCGATGGGAATGACGTAGTCGGCGTCCGGCTCGACCGTCTTGGCGCCCTCCGTTCCTTTGATTTTGGACCAGTACAGGCCTTTGTGCTCGAGCACCACGACGGGGTTGGGGTCCGCGTAGGCGGCCTTCAGCAAGCCCTTGAGGTCGGCGCCGTTCGAAGGATAGACGACTTTGATTCCGCGAATGGCCGTTACGACCGACTCCACGCTCGACGAGTGAAAGGGTCCGCCGCTGCCGTAGGCCCCAATGGGAACGCGCAGCACCATGTCGGCCGTCCACTTGCCGTTGGTGAGGTAGTGGGCACGCGAAAGCTCCGTAAACAGCTGGTTGAGGCCCGGCCAGATGTAGTCCGCGAACTGCACTTCGACGATGGGCTTGAGGCCCACGGCGGCCATGCCCACGGTGCTTCCGACGATGAAGGCCTCTTGAATCGGCGTGTTGAAGACGCGGTCGTCCCCAAACTGCTGGGCGAGCGTAGCGGCCTCGCGAAATACGCCTCCCAGGCGGCGGCCAACGTCTTGGCCGTAGAGCAGGGCTTCGGGGTGGGCGTCGAGGATTTCGCGCACGGCAAACAGGGCGCTGTCCACCATCACGCTGCGCTCGCGGCCGGCGGGCTCGCGGGTTCCGCGCTCTTCGGTCACGGGCGTCGGAGCCAGTCGGTGCGTGAACAAATCGCTGGGCGTGGGGTCCGGAGCCTCCAGGGCGCGCTCGTAGTCGGCCTGCACGCGGGCCCGGGCGGCGTCGACGAGGGCGTCCAGCTCGGCGGACTTGTGTCCGTCGGCCAGCAGGGCGGCGCGCAGCTTCGGGAAGGGATCGCGGGCGCGGGCCTCGTCGAGGTCGTCGCGGTACCACTCCATGCGCACGCCTGAAGTGTGGTGGTTCAAAAGCGGAACCTTCGCGTGCACCAGCACCGGTCCCCGCTTTTTGCGCATCGTGCGCAGCACGTCCTTGAGGGCGGAGTAGCACGCGGCGTAGTCGGTTCCGTCGACCTGAACGACGTCGATTCCGGGAAAGCCTTGGGCGTACTGTGCGGCGTTTCCGGCCCTCGTTTCAGCGGCGTTGGCCGAGATGTCCCAGCCGTTGTCTTGGACCAGCACCAGCAGCGGGAAGCGCTTAAGCGCCGCCATTTGAAGCGCTTCACTCACTTCGCCCTCGGTCATGGCGGCGTCGCCGATCGAGCAGACCGAAATGGGCTTGGCTCCGCCCCACTCAGCCGTCATGCCCTGCTTTTCGCGGTACTGAATGCCCATGGCGGCTCCAGCAGCCGGGATCGCCTGCATTCCGGTGGCCGACGACTGGTGCGGAATTTTGGGCTTGTCCGCGTCGCGCAGCGAGGGGTGGCTGTAGTAGGTGCGCCCGCCCGAGAAGGGGTCGTCGCGCTTGGCCAGCAGCTGCAGCATGAGGTCGTAGGGCGTCATTCCGATTCCCAAAAGCATCGCGTCGTCGCGGTAGTAGGGGTACAAAAGGTCGTTGGGCTCGAGCTGCGTCGCCAGCGCGAGCTGAATGGCCTCGTGTCCACGCGCGGTGGCGTGCACGTAGGTCGCCGTCACCTCTTTGTGGGCCTCGTACAGCTCGGCCATCGCCTTGGCCGTGGCCATCAATTCAAACGCGTGAAGCGCGGAACCTTTTTTCATTTTTTACCGAATTCGTAGGTGAGTCCGAGGCCCATAAACTGCTTGGTTTGAATGCCCGAAGCGTCGAGCTTGCCGTCTCCGTTGGTGTCGCGCAGCAGCACGTCTCGGTCGAACAAGTTTTGGCTCCGCAAGGTGACGCTGAGCGGACCCTTGTTTTTGTAAACCAGCAGCAAATCGCTGTCGAGGTCGACGCTGAACGGGGCCTGCAGGTAGTTCGCGAACGCGTTCAGGCGCAGGTCCATTTTAATGCCCTTCGGGAACGAATGCTGGTAGCGGGCGTTGCCGTACAGGCCCAGCTCTTGGCGGAACCTCTGGCCCGGCGCCAGCCCAAACACGCCTTGCGCGCTCAGCACGCTGTCGAGGACCCAGGTGAATTTGGCCGTAACCGGCGACACGTACAGGTCCAACCCGTCGGCCTTGTGGGTCAGCCCGAGTCCCGCGATTCCGTAGGCCGGCGCCAGGGCACGCGAAACATAAACCGAGTCCCCCGGTTTGGCAAAGCCCTTGACAAACTGCGTTTTAAAGCTGGCAAATCCCGAAAGCTTCCAGAGCGGATCCTCGCGAAGCAGGTAGTCGTAGCGCGTCGCGTACTCGAGCTTGTCGTCGATTTTGCGGGCAACCCCTTCTTGGATGTTAAGGCTGTAGGTGGCGTCCAGGAGCTGCTCCCAGCGCCATTTTCCGCGCACCGCGATGGCCTGCTGGCGCAGGATGGCTCCGGCCGCCAAGTTGTTTTGTCCGCCCGCATTCCATTGGCGCAGCACCGTCTGGTTGAAGCTCACGCCATATATGGCCGGAAACGACCACTGGGTCGTGTCGCCCGCGGCCCACAAACTGCCGCTCCACAGGCCCAAGGCCGCCAGCAGCAGTCGGCTCATGACTTCGTCAAAATGGCTTGAATGCGGCGCTGCGCTTCGTCCGTGCGCACCAATCCTCCCGAGATGGCGGCGCGTTCGACCAGGAGCTCGCCCCAGTGCTCCGTTCCGTGCCAAAGGGCGCGTTTAAGGGCCGCCGTCGCTTCCACCGACTGGCCGGCCAAGCGCTCCGCCAGCGCGTCCACTGCCGCGTCCAGGGCGGGCGCGTCGTCCACCACTTGGGCATAAAGTCCGTACTGCTGGGCCCAGGCGGCGCTGCGGAACTCCGTCGCGTCAATCGCCAGCTGGCTCATGGCGCTGAGGCCCATTTTGCGTTCCACGGCGGGTCCGACCACAAAGGGGCCGATGCCCACTGCGAGCTCGCTCAGTTTGACCGCGGCGTGCTGGGTCGCAACGCAGTAGTCAACGGCTGAGGCCAGCCCCACTCCGCCGCCCACGGCCTTGCCCTGCACGCGTCCGACCACAAACTTCGGAACCGTGCGAATCGCGTTGATCACGTGCGCAAATCCGCTAAAAAACGCCAAGCCCTGAGCCTCGGTGCGGATGCTGGCGAGCTCCGTAAAGCTGGCTCCGCCGCAAAATACCCGATCGCCGCCGCTGCGCAGCACGATCACGTGGACTGCGGGGTCCTGGCCCTCGTTGCGGATTGCTTGAGCCAAGTCGGCCAGCACCGCGCTGGGCAGCGAGTTGCTCTGGGGGTGAAAAAACTCGATGTGGCTAACCGTTCCGCGGCGTTCGACGCGCACGTAGCCTTCGTTGGGGTTGGGATTCATCGCGTGAAAAAGCTGAGTTGTTCAATAGGGCATACCACGCTGCGGTAGCCGTCGTACCATCGTTCGCGGCCCGCACTCTTGGCTTCAGCGTGCAGGGCGGCCTTGCGCCATTCGTCCACCGCCGCCGCGTCGCGCCAGTAGCTGACAAAAATGGCGTCGGTTCCGTTTCGCACCACCTCGTAGCCCAAAAAACCGTCCATCTGCTCGACCGCCCGCATTGTCGCCTCGTCCATGGCGTCGTATCCCTCGGGGCTGGGATTCACAGGGCGCTCCGACGCAAAAATCACAGCATAGTTGCCGGGCTTCAGGTCGAGGTTGGGGTTCAGAAAGCTCATGCCTGGTTCCGCTTTTTGACCATGGTCAAAATGGTGGCCACCGCGACCACCTCAGTCGTTTCGTCGACCACCTCGATGTAGTACTTGACGATGCCCTTGGCAATGTCCTCAGGGCTGCGCTTCTCTTGGTCGATCTTTTCTTGAACCGTAAGCCTCACCTGAATCGTAGAACCCGGGTACACGGGTTTCGTGAAGCGGCAGGTGTCAATGCCGTAGTTCAGCAGCACCGGCCCCTTGGGCGGATCCACAAACAGTCCGGCCGCACGGCTCAGAATAAAGTAACCGTGGGCCACGCGGCCCGTAAAAATGGTGCCCTCGAGGCTGTCGGCGTCCATGTGGGCGTAGAACTTGTCGCCGCTGAGCTCCGCAAAGTCCTCGATGTCCTGCAGCGTGACGGTGTGGGTCGCGGTCGTGACGGTGTCTCCGACGCGCAGGTCTTCAAAGTGCTGGCGAAACAAGTGCGGACTCGCCTCCGGGCGGTCGGCGCCCGGGTAGTAGCGCTCAGCGACATGGCTAAGCACGTTGGGGTGTCCTTGAACGGCCACGCGCTGCAGGTAGTGCATCACGCCGCGGATTCCGCCCATCTCTTCGCCGTCGCCAGCGCGTCCGGGTCCGCCGTGGGTGAGCAAGGGCATCGGCGAGCCGTGTCCCGTGCTCTCTTTGGCGGAACTCGCGTCCAACACCAGCACCCGGCCGTGGCTGTAACCGGCTTCCAGTACAAATTCTTTGGACGCGTCGCGGTCGGCCGTCACGATCGACGAAACCAAGGATCCGCCGCCCATCGCCGCAATTTGGGCCGCCTCGGCCACGTCGCGGTAGGGCATCAAGGTCGCCACTGGACCAAAGGCCTCGATGCGGTGGGCTGCATTGGCCTCGAGCGGACGCGCACAGCGCATCAGCACGGGGTGGTAGTAGGCTCCGTCTGCGCCCCCGTCTACCGCGCCGTGCACAACCTCGTTCTCGCCCGCAAGTACTTGGGCCGCTTCGCGCACGCGCTCGGCCTGCAGGGCCGTCGCCAAGGGGCCCATGCGCACGCCCTCCTGGGCGGGATCGCCAGCGCGCACGCCCGTGAGGCGCTGCACCACCGCGGTTTGCACGGCTTCGAGCTGGCCCTCCGGAACGAGGATTCGGCGCACCGCAGTACACTTCTGGCCGGCCTTGATCGTCATTTCCTTGGCGACTTCCTTGACAAAAAGATCAAACTCGGGGGTTCCGGCTACGGCATCAGGGCCGAGCACCGTCGCATTCAAGGAGTCCGCCTCGAGGTTAAACGGAACGCCCAACTCGGCAAACCTGCCTGTAGACTTTAGCCGGTAGCCCGTAGCATAGGAACCCGTAAACGTCACCACATCTTGGCGCTGAACCGGGTCGAGAATTCCGTGGCCCTTGCCCACCACGAGCTGCAGCGCGCCCTCGGGCAAAATTCCGCTCGCGATGATGTCGCGCACGACGCGCTCCGTCAAGAAACTCGTGAATTCCGACGGCTTGACCACCGCCGGAACGCCCGCCAAAAGGTTGACGGCGATCTTCTCGAGCATGCCCCACACCGGGAAGTTGAAGGCGTTGATGTGCACCGCCACCCCGCGCCGCGGAAGCATCAGGTGCTGCCCACCAAAGGTTCCGCCCTTCGAAAGCTTAACCAAGCCGCCGTCGACGTGGTAAGGCAAATCCGGAAACTCGCGGCGCAGCGAAGCATACGTGAACAGGTTGCCAATGCCGCCCTCGAGGTCGATCCACGAATCCACGCGGGTGGCCACGGTCGCATAACTCACGGCATAATAATCCTCCTTGCGCGCCTGCAAGTGCATGGCGAGCGCCTTGAGCATGAGCCCGCGTTGCGGAAACGTCATGGCCCTCAGCGCGGACCCGCCCACGCGGCGCCCGTAGTCCAGCACCTCAGCGTAGTCCAGCCCCAAGCTCGACACGCTGCCCAGCTCTTCGCCCGTTACGGCGTGTCGCGCCACATATTCGGCGTCGTTGCCCGGCGTCCACTGGCCCAGCACGTAGTTTTCAAAGCGCTTCATCATCAATCCTGCGGGAATGGGTTCCAGCGGCTAAAGATAGGGTCAAAAAAAAGGCCGCCCCTTGCGGAGCGGCCTCTCATCCCTTGCGGGAGTCGATTACTTCTGAACGCTGACGCGCAGCGTACGGCTGCCTTCTTCTGAAGTCAGGCGGACCATGTACACGCCGTTGACGAAGTTGCTCAGGTCAACCGAGAGCGACTCAGCGCCTTCGTTCCACTTGGCAACCGTCAGAACCTTGCCTTGCAGGTCGAGGATGCTCACCTCTACGTTCGTAGAAGCGTCCATGCGCACGAGCTGGAACTGGCCGCGGTTCGGGTTCGGGAACAAGCTTACGTTCTGCAGGGCTTCGTCGATGCTAGCCATACAATCGGTACACTTGCCGAAACATACCGGGTTCAGAGTAGTATCAGCATACGCGAAGCTTGCGCCACGGTTATTAATACCAACTTTACATGCAGCAGGAACAGCTTCATCAGCGCCCCATGTATTTCCGTTGATGAACTTGTATTCAATGCTAGAATTGGCTGGTACATTGATCGTTACCTCGTAGATGCCGTCATTATCAGCATCGGACATCGGGGTAGCGCCTGGAAGCCATCCTTGGAAGTTGCCTGCAACGTGCACGCCGTTGGCGCTGATCGCGTTGTTGGCCTTCTCCCATGCCATGTTAACCTTTAGGGTAACATCAATTACACAACCTGAACATGCTTCCCAACAAACAGGGGTTGCGCTGTCTGCTGGGGTAGTAATCGCTACCATGCGGTTATAGTTTCCGCTTCCATCATTTACAGCACATGAACCAGTAGCGGCATTCAATACTTCATTACCCGACCACGTATTGCCATTAATGAACTTGTATTTCAAAGTATCTCCAACAAAAGTGTTGATGCTGTATTCGTAAATACCGTCACCGTTGGCGTCCGTCATAGCCGTTGAGGCCGGATTCCAGCCTTGGAAGTTGCCGGCGATGTGGACGCCGTTGGTGCTTACCGTTTGCTGGTTCATGTTCACTGAAACATGATAGGTGGCTGGTTGGCGGCAGTCTACGTTGAATACAATGGAGTCGTATGACTCAACATTCGCAGTTGAGCCCCCTGGGTCGTACGCACTAGCTCCACCGCCCGCAAGAATTACCGGGTTACCCCAGTTACAAATTAGCGATGCCTCGAAAATCCCATCGGGGTTTTGGAGATCAACCAACCCATCACCGTAGGTGTCAATGAAGCGGAACTCAAACGGATTCGACGATTGAGGGATTAACAAAGTATCAACACGCGTTGCGGCCGCAGCTGACCAAGGCACAACCTGAGCAAACGGTCCGCGCTGTACCCACACCTTGTTGGTTGTAAGATCCTTGAAGCGGTAGATAACCTCATCAGCAAAGCGGTCCGTTCGCATAAAGACACGTACGGCCTGACCAGGTAGTACCGTAATCGGTTCGACGAGTGTGTCTGATCCCGTAATGTTCGCCGCGATCAACTGAACCTGGTAGGTGCCCGGGTTGTTGAACACAACTTTTGGATTCTGCGAGGTTGCTGAAGTGCCCTGAACATAGGTTACGGTGTTCGGCGTGAACGACCAAGACCAGATGGTCGGGAAGTTTACCGTTGAATCACTGAACGTCACCACGGTACTCTTATTGTAAAGACCACTTAACACGTCTTGCGTGTTCGGGCCAAACGCTACAACTGGTTTTGCCGGAGCAAGGATAGTAATGGTGTCCCGAACTATTTCCGTACACGTTCCTCCCGAAATTGTTGCAGTTACAACAAGTGGTCCGGGGGTTGTTAAGGCGCCGCTAGACGACGAAGTCGTGGTTCCCGCGAATGGCGTAGACCAAGATATAGTGCCTGGTGAAGTGGCGGCAGGCACCAGCCCAGGGTTCAATACACCTATTGATAACATGGTTCCTAAACTCGCTCGAGTCCATGCGGTACCCTGTACCATTGCATTGGTGTTGGTAAGGAAAATGCCCGCCCTTTGAGAGCCTAATCCATCAATATTACCATTCCAAGCTGAAACTGGCACTCCATTTGGCAAGGCGATAGTTTGTGTCGTCGACCCTCGTTCCGCCAAAACGTCAATTACGTGATTGGATGCTGAGTCGCGAAGAATTACACCAAAGGCACTACTTGATTGAACAGCATCATTAGGGCCGCCTGTATTAAAGTACCTTGATGCGGGGACGTCTGTTCCTGTTCCCAAATGAACCACGGCCACTTGACCCGGGGCGAGTGTTGCGCCCGCGGGGAATGACCAGGTCCGAGCCCCAACTCCAAAGACCTCCAGTACTATGGGATTCAAATCTATGGTTAATTTTCCCAGGTTTGAGATTTCAATCAAATCACCAGCAGCGGAAGCATACGTTGGCAAGATGCCCGTTCCTGCAGCACCATTAAACTTCAATGCTTCTGTGATGCGCAATCCTTCGAAAAACTTCAAATTGGCCTGAACATTGGTGCCTAACGGGAATGTCTTTGTCGAGCCAAAATCAAGAAATGCATTGCGGTCTTGAAATGCTAACAACACTGAGTCGTTGGCGGTAACCGTAGAGCCCGAAAGGGTTGCCTTAATCTTAACCGTTTTTTGAGGTCCTGTCAAATTAAGGTTGCCCGAGCTGTGCACAAGCTTGGCTAGCGGCTCTAGTGTGCCGGAATTCACCGTAGCCGAAGTGGTGACGCCGTTTACCGTGTATTCGACGGTCATCGGCGTTGTCGCGAAACTTATAGGTTGGACGTCGTTGTTAAGAATGTCTACAGTGATCACATCTGTGCCGTCAACGCACAAAACATCAGCTTTAATTCCAGATTCAAGGAGTACAACATCTGGAATCGAGCCCCTCGATGTAGCAAAGGCAAAGTACTCTCCGTTTGCTAAATTTATGCCCGCCGTAGATGCGCGAGTGCCCGTTGCCGCAATCGGGCCCGTTGTTGTGCTCGCATTGCTGCGCGCAGTCCAATTAGCCGTAGTGCCTGAAAGAGCGGGAGATTGAGCCAAAAACAGTTCTGGATTCGTACCAAATTGAAATTGATCGTCCGAATTCCACCCAAGTGTAACAGTAGCCGTAGAGGGCAATGGCGAGGACGACTGAATTCGGTATGAGCGAACACCCATTGGGCTTGTCAGCGGGGCGGTTGCTAACCCTGACGGAGCTACCAGTGAAGGTTCAACGGCAACCTCAAGCGCTGTTCCCGTGAGTCCACCAATTACAACGCTACTCGGCCGCGAAATTTTTCCAACAGGGAAGTTGCGTGTGGTTGCGCTTGTGGCGGTAAGTATCAATCGAAGACGGCCATCGATAAATGCCGTTGTGCCGGCTGCGGGTAGCGCGCCAAGGAGTGGATTATTAAGGAAAATCTCACTTCCCGGATGAACCTCCAAAATGCCACCGGAAAGAATTAGCGCAGAAGGAACAAACGAACCGTAGAACGGCGAAAATGATTGCGCGGCATTTGATCCGCTCGTTAAGGTTAGATTACCAGAGCCCAAGACCACCTTGCCTGTCGTGGACACTCGAAGGCCAGCGAGTGTGCGAGAGGCAGGAAGTTCTGCGCCCACGTTGTACACGGCGATTGGAACCTGAGTTGCCGGAACGGCCCCGCCGCCGCCATAGAAGACATATTCAAGAAAGAGGCTTGCTCCAGCCGCAGTATTAAAAGTATTTGTGGCAACATACGGTGGAAGCGCAAGGGATTTGGAGTACTGGACTCCATTTTGGGCGGTTCCAGATTGGAGACCCAGAGAATTGTCTAGCGTTAGGTTATTAAGGTTGATTACGTCGCCCTGACCGTGAATTACTCGAGAAGAGACGCTTACTTGACGAGCAAGCGTTAACGAAGTCGTGCTCCAAAAGCGAAGGTCTCGAATTGCACCATTAACAAAAGTCCCAGTTCCTGACAGAGTTTGGGTTGCAGACCCCCCCAACAATGACGGACTACCTTGGAACTGCAGAACGGCATTAGTAGTAGTTCCGCGCGAGAAATCTGCGGAACCGTTGTTTACAAAGTTGCCAAGAACGGTGACGGTACGGCCAGTATAAACAGGAGGAGTCGCCGAAGTGACGGTAAATGCGTTTAGTACCCCGCCAGAATTAATGGTTATATTATTGCCAATCAACTGGGTGGCCGCCACAAGTGGGGCTGTTGCTGTTCCTACAAACTCTAGTGTCCCCGATATGTTAATGTCCTTGGCTTGGGCCGTTGTAGTTGCTGCTGCAAGACTTACCGTGTGGCCTGTCGAAATGTTTACGGTATCTCCTGGGGACGGTACTGTGTTCAAATTCCACGTTGTAGGGTCTCCCCAGGGTCCAGACGCAACACTGGTAAAATTGCGACCAATGTTTGAAACTAGCGAAATGTTGTCAATCGAAACGGGCGGTGTGCTGCCGCCTGAAGCATCGTTTTGCCAAGTGAAAATTAGGCGAAATGTGGTGCCCGCGAGGCTTGACGGGAGAAAAACTTGAGCATTTGTATACGCAGTCTGTGAATTACTGGCTTGCGTGTAAACAAGTAACGCGTTTGGAATTAACGCATTTGGCGAGGAGGCAGTAGTGGGTATTCCAATTGATGGGGATACCGACGTTGGTGCAACATAAACTAAAAGTCGATCATAATTTATCTCTCCTGAGCCTTTCCAAGCGAAACTTAGTTCGATTTTGGCGTGGTTAGGTGGAACGGTAATGTCACGATAAAAATGTGACGCAGTAGAATTTGGACTGTTCGAATATGCCCACGTTGTGCCTCCGTTATTCGAAACATACGCTGCGCTTGTTCCGGCCGCAGGGGTGGATGCTGAACCAACATGCCAATTATTTATGCCGGCTAATGAATAATTTACCTCGGTCCAGCCGTTTGCAGCAAATGTGGCGCCGTTTTCAAAGCCGCCATCCCCTGTTGGGGAAACAAGGGTCGTCTGTCCGGATAGATCTGACGCCATCCAAAGAACGGTCAATGCAGAGACTACAATGGAATTTATATTTTTCATGATTTCCTTAAGTGTGGATTCAATACAATGTTATGAAATACCTTAACACGCTCAACGTAAGTCAATCATAAATTATTTTAATGTCTTTGGCGCGTAGTTCGATGCCGCCCGCGGGCGATCCAAACGGTCCGTTTCAAGAGGCTCGCAGGCTTCAAGCGTTTGGTCGCATTCTCGAGGCAGGCGCTGGTACCAGGAGGTTCCTTCGGTCTTCCACGCGAGCTGCTCGTCGCTCACTTCCTTGACGATTCGTGCAGGGTTGCCCACGACGACCGACCGGGGCGGAACCTTCATCCCTTGGGGCACAAAGCTCAAGGCGCCGACTATTGACTCGGCGCCAACGACCGCTTGGTCCATGAGGACGGCGTTCATTCCGATCAGGCAGTTGCGGCCGACGTGGGCGCCGTGCACGATGGCGCCGTGGCCAATGTGCGCGGACTCTTCCAGCACTACGTCGAGGCCCGGAAAAACATGGACGATGCAGTTTTCTTGCACGTTGGCGCCGTCGCCCACGGTGATGCGGCCCCAATCTCCGCGAAGAACCGCGCCAGGGCCGATGTAGACGTCGCGGCCAATCCAGACGTCGCCCGTTACGTTCGCTTGGGGGTGAACGAATGCGGTCGGGTGAACCACGGGGCGCATGCCGTTAAACGCATAAAACATTTGGTAAACTTAGAGTTCGAGGCCCCAGTGGACAAATTGCTTTCGGTCGACCCAAGTGGACAGCACGCCGCCTAAACGCACCAAATACTTGTCGCGTTTGATTTCGAGCACTTCGCCCTGCTGCTTGCCTCCGCCGACAATTTTGACTTTGTCTCCGATTTTGACGGGCATAGCGAGTGCTGTCTCCAGCCGCTGCCGCGCTTCGGCTTGCTTTGCGGTCTCTTTGCGTTGGACCAGTTTTTTTTCGGCTCCGTTGCGCTCGGCGAACAATTTCGTGACGCGCTCGACCACCTCGTCTTTGGCTTTTTTGCTTTTCGCCTTGGACCAAGAAGCCGACATCTGCTCGAGGCGCTTTCCCCACATGAGGCGGTCCGTTCCGGTGGCGTTTGCTTCGGCGGCTTTGGCCAGCTTGTCTTCGAGCTTGGCGATGCGCTTGGATTGGTCCGCCTTGAGGGTCTCGAGGTCGCGAAGGCGTTGGTCCAGTTCGTTTCGGGCGCGGTCCAGCGCGCTGCGCTGCTTTTGAAGTCCAACCAGCAGGCGGTCTACGTGGTGGGTCTGTTCGTTAAGCGCGGCGCGCGCCTCGTTCATTAACGGCTTTGGAATCCCCACCCGTTCGGCCACTTCAAACGTGTAGGAAGATCCGGGCGAACCCAGTTCAAGCGTGTAGCGCGGTTCAAAGCTTTGCACGTCAAACGCCATGTTGGCGTTTTGCGCTCCGTCCAGCTCCTCCGCCAACGCTTTAATCGAATTGTAGTGGGTGGTGAAAATTCCGGTCGCGCCCGACTGGTGGATTTCGCGCAAAAACACGCCGGCCAGGGCCGCGCCGAGGTCGGGGTCCGAGCCCGACCCAAACTCGTCGACCAGCACTAAGGTTTCGGGGTCGCACCACGCGAGAATCTCGCGCATTTTGGTCAACTTGCCGCTGTAAGTGGACAGCTCGTTCTCTACCGATTGGGCGTCGCCAATGTCGGCCATGACCCGGGCGAACCAGCGCATGGTCGTGCGCGGATGGGCCGGTACCAAAAATCCGCTCTGAAGCATGAGCTGAAAAAGGCCTACGGTTTTGAGCGCCAGCGACTTTCCGCCCGCATTGGGGCCCGAAATCAGCAGCAACCGGTGGTCGGGGTCGAGGCGCACGTGAAGCGGAACGACTCCGCGCCCCTTCTCGCGCTGCACCCTGCGCAGAACCGGGTTGACGCCCTGCTCAACGTAAATGACGTCGTCGCTCCACTGCGGAAGCACCCCCCCTTCAGCCCGCGCAAACCGGGCGCGTGCAGCGAGGCTGTCCCAATCCGTGAGCCGCTCGTCCACCCGCGCGATGACTTCGCGGTGTGGGCGCAGGGCCCGGGTCAACGCCTTCAAAATTCTGCGAACCTCCTTGCGCTCGTCCTCAATCAGCAAACCCACCTCGGCATTGACCTCCAGGCATTCTGAGGGCTCGAGGTACACCAGCGAGTTCTTGGCGCTGGACCCGTGAAAGGCTCCGCGGGCCTTGTTCTTGTGCGACGCCGAAAGCGCCAGCACCCGGCGGTCGTTGCTCACCGACTCGCGGATGTCGCCAAGCCAGCCCTCGGATTCGTAGCGGCGCAGGACCTTGTAAAAAATGCGGTCGGCGGCCACTCGGGCCTTAGCGAGGTCGCCGCGAATGCGGGCGAGTTCGGGCGAGGCGTTGCTCCGCACGAGGCCGTTGCGCTCAAATACGCCTTCGATGAGGCGCGGAACTTCGTCTTCAGGCGGAAAAGGCCGTGCAAGCGAATCCAAGGTGGGGGCGAACTCGGCGTGCGTGGCAATGAATCGGTAGGCGTTGGCGTAGGCCTGAAACTGGGCGTGGATGGCGAGGCACTGCTCGGCGGTCAGCACCGCGCCCTCAATGCGCAGCATGGGCAGGGCGTCGTCGACTTCGGCAGCGGCCACGGCCGGAAAAAAGTGGCCCCGCTCCATGAGCCGCAGCAGCTCGTCGACCTGCAGGAGCTCGGGCTCCACCGCGGCGCGGTCGGCTCGGGGTTCCGCCTCGCGAAGGCGGATTCGGCCCTTGCGGGTCGCGGCATGTTCCGCGGCCAAGTCCTTGACGGCCTGAAAGTCAAGCAGGTCGGCGGCCTCGGGCGGGTACAGCATCGGGAATCGCGGCGCTTAGTCCGCCTTTTCGGGGCGCATTTGCGGGAAGAACAGCACTTCCTGGATGCTCGACTGGTCGGTCAACAGCATCGTCAGGCGGTCCATTCCAATGCCCATGCCTGAAGTGGGGGGCATTCCGTACTCGAGGGCGCGCACAAAGTCCAGGTCGATGAACATCGCCTCGTCGTCGCCCTTGGCGCTGAGCTTGAGCTGCTCCTCAAATCGGTCGAGCTGGTCGATCGGGTCGTTGAGCTCTGAGTAGGCGTTGGCGATTTCTTTGCCGTTGATGAACAGCTCGAAGCGCTCCGTCAGCCGGTCGTCGTCGCGGTGGCGCTTGCAGAGCGGCGACATTTCCACCGGGTAATCCGTAATAAACGTGGGCTGCACGTAGTGGTGCTCGCAGCGGTCGCCAAAAATGGCGTCGATTAATTTTCCGGAACCCATTTCCTCCGAAACCTCCACCCCAACGGACTTGGCCGCGGCGCGAATCTCGTCTTCAGTTTTGCCCAAAAGGTCCAGGCCGGTGTGGGTTTTAATCGCATCCAAAATGGGCACGCGGGCAAATGGCGCTTGGAACGAAATCTCGGTTCCGCCCACCGTGAAGGTGTGGCTGCCCTTGACCTCAAGCGCGATCTGCGCCAGGGCCTCCTCGGTGAAGTCCATCATCCAGCGGTAGTCCTTGTAGGCCACATAAATTTCCATCACCGTAAACTCCGGGTTGTGCGTGCGGTCCATGCCTTCGTTGCGGAAGTCCTTGGCAAACTCGTACACGCCGTCGAATCCGCCCACAATCAAGCGCTTGAGGTAAAGCTCGTTGGCAATGCGCAGGTAGAGCGGAATGTCCAGGGCGTTGTGGTGCGTCACAAAGGGTCGCGCCGCGGCTCCGCCCGGAATCGGCTGAAGAATGGGCGTTTCGACCTCGAGGTAGCCGGCTTCGTTGAAAATTCGGCGCATCGCGCTAAAAATCTTGGTCCGGGCCACAAACACGTCGCGCACCCCCTCGTTCACCACGAGGTCCACGTAGCGCTGGCGGTAGCGCAGTTCGGGGTCGCTGAACGCGTCGTAGACCGTGCCGTCGGCGTCTTTTTTCACGGTCGGAAGCGGGCGAAGCGACTTGCTCAGCACCTCAAGGCGAGTGGCGTGCACGCTGATTTCGCCCGTTTGCGTCGTGAACACGTGGCCATAAAACGCCACAAAGTCACCGAGGTCCAAGTGCTTCTTGAACACGTCGTTGTATAGGGCTTTGTCGTCGCCCGGGCAGATTTCGTCGCGGTTGACGTAGACCTGAATTCGGCCCGAGCTGTCCTGCACGCTGGCAAACGACGCTTTGCCCATGATGCGTTTGGCCATGAGCCGGCCGGCCACGCAGACTTCGGCGTAGCCCTCGGGGTTGGCGGCGAAGCCGTGCAAAATGTCGGCCGCGTGGTGGGTCACGGGCACTTCGGCCGCGGGGTAGGGATCCACGCCCAAAGCGCGGAGTTCTCCCAGTGCTTGGCGTCGAAAAAGTTCTTGTTCGCTGAGTTGGCGCTCCATGCGGCAAAGATAAGGGCTTGGCCTCGCGCGGGGGCGGGCGATTGCGGGCGCCGTATCTTTGCGGCCCTCAAGGATTTTACTATGTCTGACCGCCGCGTTCGCGTTCGTTTTGCCCCCAGCCCCACCGGCCCGCTCCACATGGGCGGAGTCCGCACGGCTTTGTACAACTACCTCTTTGCCAAAAAGTTGGGCGGAGACTTTTTGCTTCGCATCGAAGACACCGACCAGACCCGATTTGTGCCGGGCGCCGAGCAGTACATCGTCGACGCCTTGTCTTGGTGCGGAATTTCGCCCGACGAGGGCATCGGGGTCAACGGCCAAATCGCCGACCACGGGCCGCACGCGCCCTACCGCCAGTCCGACCGAAAGCCCATGTACCGCGCCTATGCCGACCAGCTTTTGGCTGCCGGTCACGCGTACTACGCTTTTGATACGCCCGAAGAACTGGAGGCAATCCGCGAGCGGGCCAAGTCCGCGGGCAATCCCAACTGGCAGTACAACAGCATCACGCGGACGTCGATGAAAAACAGCTTGACGCTGCCCGAAGACGAGGTGGCGCGCCGTTTGGCCGCGGGCGAGGCCTATGTGGTCCGCGTGAAAATGCCGCGCAACGAAGAAGTGAAGTTTGAGGACCGAATTCGCGGTTGGGTCAGCGTCAACACGCTCAACCTTGACGACAAGGTCCTGCTCAAGGGCGACGGCATGCCCACCTACCACCTGGCCAACGTGGTCGACGACCGACTCATGGAAATTACCCACGTGATTCGGGGCGAGGAGTGGTTGCCTTCGGCGCCCCTCCACGTGCTGCTGTACCGCTTTTTCGGTTGGGAACAGCCGGAATTTGCGCACCTTCCGCTCTTGCTCCGCCCCGACGGGAACGGCAAGCTGTCCAAGCGCGACGGCGACCGTTTGGGCTTCCCGGTCTTTCCGCTCAACTGGGCCAACGCCGAGACCGGCGAAACCGCGAGCGGGTACCGCGAGCGGGGGTTCTACCCCGAGGGTTTTGTAAACATGCTGGCCTTCTTGGGCTGGAACCCGGGCACCAATCAAGAAATTTTCTCGCTCGACGAGCTCGTACAGGCCTTCTCCATCGACAAGGTGCACAAGGCGGGGGCCCGCTTTGACTTTGAAAAAGCCAAGTGGTTCAACCAGCAGCACCTGCGCCAGCGCTCGCCAGAAGTGCTCGCGGCCGAGTACCGGGCTGGAGTCGCCGAAGCCTTTGGCGCCGCAGTCGATTCCGCATTCGCCACCAAGGCTTTAAGCCTCTTTTTGGACCGCGCGGAATTCATGTCCGACGCCGTTCGCGCCGCGCCCTACCTGTTTGCCCCGCCGGCCGAATACGATGCGGCCATGGTCGAAAAAAAGTGGACGGCCGACTCGGCGGGTCACCTGCGCAGCTTAGTGCTTCGTTGGGCGGCGACGAACTACACGGAGTCCGCGCTCGAAGACGCATTTAAAGCGTTTCTCGCCGAAACGGGGCTGGGCTTTGGCGCGGTGGGGCCGGTCGTGCGCCTTGCTGTTGCCGGAACCACTCAGGGACCCAGCATCTTTGGCGTAATGGAGCTCCTCGGTCGCGTTGAATGCGAGGCCCGCGTTGAATCTGCCATTGCCGCCCTCGGCTAACCCGGCATGAAGCGCAAAACCCGAATTGATCTGGTCGACCAGCGGGAGTACGCTTTTCACGGCTGCCTGCCCGAAGAGGCCGTTATTGGCAGCGACTACCTCATTAACGTGCGGGCCTGGGCGGACGTGGTGGGATCCGCCGAAACCGACGACCTAAACGACACCGTGGACTACGTGGCGCTGCGCCGCATCGTCAGCGAAGAGATGGCCGTTCGTGCCAAGCTTCTGGAAACGGTTTTGGAGCGAATGGCGCGGCGCATTATGGATGAACACCCTATGGTTGAGCGAGTTAAGTTGTCGTTAGCCAAGCTCAATCCGCCTTTGGACGGCGACGTTAAGTCGGTCCGGGTGGTCTGGGACGTGCGCCGTTAAGCCAAGTTCATCTAGGCCGCGCGGGGTTCGCGGTATTTGCCTACTTTTGCAGACCTCCATGGTCTCGTGGCCGAGAGGTTAGGCAAGGCTCTGCAAAAGCTTGTACAGCGGTTCGAATCCGCTCGAGACCTCCCATGAACCGGCAGCCCCCCGCTGCCGGTTTTTTTTTGCCTTAATCCTTGGGGCGCCCCCCGGGGTGGGGCGGGGGCAATCCGGGGGTTTGTTCTATATTCGTTGGACCAACCAATGAACCAAATCACCCATGATTCTCGTCCTTTCTCCTCAGGAAGGCCTGCGAAAGCGCTTCGAAGAAGCACTTAAGGCCCAGCATATTGAGGTGGCCCTGGCGCCCGACTTAGCCTCCTGGACCGAGCAAAACAGTCTTCGGCTTCCCCACTTAGCCATCGTGGACATCAGCCACACGAGCGACGCCGGAGCAGCCTTGATGGAAGAGCTCAGCCAAGTCGACGACCTCAACATGCTCTGGGTGCTCATGGTGTCTTCACCCTGCACCGTACACCACCGTATTCAAAGCTTGCGCAACGGCGCCTTAGACTGCCTTGCCGCAGATCTCGATGTAGAAGTCGTAGTACTTAAGGCAGAGCGTTTGTTAAGCCTTTGTCCGCGAAGTAAGTACGCTCCGCCCGCCGAAATGACCGAGAGGGAACGCATCGTGGCGATGATCCAAAAGAGTTTGCGTCAAAACATCAACGTAGAAAGCTTGGCCCGCGCCCTGCACATGAGCCGAAGTTCGCTGCAGCGTGCCTGCATCCGCCATTTTAAAATTGGACCCAAAGAGCTGATCACCCAGCACAAAATTCAGCAAGCCATGAGGCTTATCGATCTGGGATCCAACAACGTAGCTTCACTCGCATTCACGGTGGGCTACAGCAACGTGAACAACTTCATTTCGGCATTTAAGCGCCAAACGAACCAAACGCCGAAGGAGTACATGAAAACCAAACATTTAGTCGAGGAAGCAAGCTGAGCCATTCTTCGCGGCCGAGTTCAACGGGCTACCTTTGCAGGGTTAGCCCTTTGAACCATGAATGCATCCCTCTCCTTTCTTCAAGAGCTTGGAATTCAAGCCCACAACGCCGGAACCTGGATCGGCAGTACGTCTTTTGACCACAGCGAACGCATTACGAGCTCGTCTCCGGTAGACGGAGGCGTAATTGGCAGCGTATCGGTCAGCACCCCCGAACAGTACGATCGGGCGGTTGCCGCAGCGCATTCCGCGTTCCTAGAGTGGCGCACGGTTCCCGCCCCCAAACGCGGAGAAGTGGTTCGCCAGTACGGAAACCTGCTTCGCCAGCACAAGGAGGCGCTCGGCGCGTTGGTGAGCTACGAAATGGGCAAATCGCTCGCCGAAGGTCAAGGTGAAGTTCAAGAAATGATCGACATCTGCGACTACGCCGTCGGTCTGTCGCGCCAGCTCGCCGGCCTCACGCTGAAGTCGGAGCGCCCCGAGCACTTCATGATGGAGCAATGGCACCCTGTGGGCGTCGTCGGCGTGATCACGGCCTTCAATTTTCCCGTAGCGGTTTGGGCTTGGAACGCTTGCATTGCTTGGGTTTGCGGAGATTCGGTAGTATGGAAGGCTTCCGAAAAAGTGCCCTTGTGCGCGGTAGCTTGCCAAATTTTATGGAACCGCGTGGCCGAAGAAAACCACGTTCCCGCTGGACTTTCGTGCATCGTAACCGGGGGCGTAGAAATCGGTGTGCGGCTCTCTGAAGACGTTCGGATTCCGGTAGTTTCCGCCACCGGTTCCACCCGTATGGGCCGCGAAGTAGGCCAAAAGGTCGCAGCCCGCTTTGGCCGAAGCATCTTGGAGCTCGGCGGCAACAACGCCATCATCGTTACGCCCACGGCAGACCTAAAAATGACCGTGACTGCGGCCGTATTTGGTGCTGTGGGAACGGCCGGACAACGCTGTACTTCAACGCGCCGACTCATCATCCACGAGCGCATCTTCGACAAGGTAATTGACGCCATTAAAAACGCCTACGGACAGCTAAAAATTGGATCTCCGCTTAACGCAGAAAACCACGTCGGACCCTTGATCGATCAAGCCGCAGTCGCCATGTACCTCGACGCCCTGAACGCGGTGGACGCGGCCGGCGGCACCTTTCACCTGCGCGGCGGAAAACTTGAAGGCGCGGAATATTCCAGCGGTTGCTACGTCATGCCTTCCATAGCCGAGGTGCAGAACGACTGGAGCATTGTGCAGCACGAAACCTTTGCTCCGCTGCTCTACGTCATGAAGTACCGTGACCTCGAAGAAGCCATCGGCCTTCAGAACAACGTTCCTCAGGGCTTGAGTTCGGCGATTATGACCGGTTCTATGCAGGAAGCAAACCTTTTCTTGAGTGCCGAAGGTTCAGATTGCGGAATTGCCAACGTCAACATCGGCACAAGTGGAGCTGAAATCGGTGGTGCCTTTGGCGGCGAAAAAGAAACAGGGGGTGGACGCGAAAGCGGATCGGATTCTTGGAAGGCCTACATGCGCCGACAAACCAACACGCTCAACTACGGCAACGCCCTTCCTTTGGCGCAAGGCATCGTTTTCAACATTTAACCAATATTAAATTCCTTTTATAATTCTAGTAGTAATGGTCGGTTAATAGGTAGCATAACTTTTTGGAGCGGAACTTGCGCGAGTGAGTTATTCCAAACAATTAACAAGTTATTAACGACCATTTTAAGTACAACTTATTGAATTACATAGTTTTATATAATTAAGTAAAGCGTCGTGATTCGGGATATCCTCGCTAAATTGTCCATAACTCCATGGATGGATTAACGGGAAAAACCAGGGCACTTAACCAAGGTATAGGTTAATAACCAAGGCGAGGAAGCGAGTTATGACGACTTATTAAGACTTTTTAATCACTTATTAACGCGTTACGAACATGAAGTTGTCTCTTGGTTCAGACCATGCGGGGTTTCCGCTTAAAGAAGCGATCAAAGCCCACCTAACCCATCTTGGCCACGAGGTATGTGATCGAGGAACCTTTTCGTTGGATTCCGTCGATTACCCGGACTTTGGCCATGCCGTGGCGCGCGACGTCGTGAGCAACCAAAGCGAGCTAGGTATTGTCGTCTGCGGAAGCGGTAACGGAATCAATATGTCGGTGAACACGCATGAAGGAGTGCGGGGCGCCCTATGTTGGCTACCCGAGCTGGCCAGCCTAGCACGCCAACACAACGACGCCAACGTGCTTTCCCTTCCCGGTAGATTCATTAGCGAAGAAGTCGGTTTAGCCTGTGTGGACGCGTTCATCGAGGCCTCTTTTGAGGGCGGACGCCACGCGACCCGTGTAGCAAAGATTTCCTGTGGCGATACGCTTTGATTTTCCGAGAATCCCAGGCTTTACCAAAAAGCAAAGTGCGGAATGGCTGTTTCAGGTAGCTCTATCTGAAGGGGCGAGTATTGAACGCCTCACGTACAAAGCCTTCGGGAGTAAGGAAATGATAGAGCTAAATATGCAGTTCTTGAACCACGACTACGACACCGACATAATAACCTTTGCCGAATCGGAGGCGCCCCTTCCCATTTCGGCGGACTTTGCCTTGGGATGGGATCAAATTGCTCTTCAAAGCCGAGAACTGGGCGAACCTTTGGTGCGTGAACTGCACCGCATCCTGGTGCACGGACTTTTGCACTGCATAGGTTACGACGACCGCACCGACGAGCAGCGCCTAAAAATCCGCGCTAAAGAAGATTACTATTTAGCCACACACCCCGAATGTTCCACGTGGAACTAACAAGCATATGATGAAGTACGACGTAGTGGTGGTCGGCGCCGGGCACGCCGGAAACGAAGCGGCAGCTGCTGCAGCGAAGCTGGGCAGTCGCGTGCTTTTGGTCACGATGAACATGCAAACCATTGGCCAGATGAGCTGCAATCCTGCGATGGGCGGAGTAGCTAAGGGGCAAATCGTACGAGAGATTGATGCGCTTGGAGGGTGGAGCGGAATTATTTCTGACAAGACCGCCATTCAATTTCGCATGCTCAACCGAAGCAAAGGGGCAGCCATGTGGAGTCCGCGCACCCAAAACGACCGTTGGCGATTTGCCGAGGAGTGGCGCCTGGCCTTGGAATCGATTCCGAATTTGGATTTCATCCAAAGCACCGTAGACGAGGTTCTTTTGGACGGAACTAAGGTTCGTGGAGTCGTCCTCCAAAGCGGCGAAGAAATTGTCTGTTCGAAAGTGGTACTGACCAGCGGAACCTTCCTGAATGGAATCATGCACATCGGCACGAAGCAAATGAACGGCGGCCGAAGTGCCGAAGGCAGCGCCCGGGGAATAACGGCCTGCCTGCAGTCGTTTGGCTTTGAATCGGGGCGAATGAAAACGGGCACCCCGCCACGTATAGACGGCCGAAGCCTGAACTACGCCAAGTTCGAAATTCAAGAGGGCGACGCGCACCCTGGAACCTTTAGCTACTGGGCGTCGAAGCCCCTCGCGAAGCAACGCCATTGCTGGATCGCCCATACCTCAGAAGAGGTTCACGAGACTCTGAGAAGCGGGTTTGACCGGAGCCCACTGTTCAATGGAGCTATACAAAGCAGCGGACCCCGATACTGTCCGAGTATTGAGGACAAGATTAATCGCTTTGCAGACAAAACGAGCCACCAGCTTTTTGTAGAACCCGAGGGTTGGAACACGGTAGAAATGTACATCAACGGCTTCTCTACAAGCCTTCCTGAGGAGGTACAACGAGCTGCGCTTCAGAAGGTTCCGGGCTTTGAGGAGGTTCGTTTCTTCCGTCCGGGCTATGCCGTGGAATACGACTATTTTCCGCCTACCCAGCTGAAGCACAGCCTGGAGACGAAGCTCGTCGAAGGACTGTATTTTGCGGGCCAAATCAACGGCACTACGGGCTACGAAGAAGCGGCGTGTCAAGGCCTGATGGCAGGAATCAATGCGGCGAGGGCCGTGAAGGGCAAGCCGGATTTTATTCTGGACCGAAGCGAAGCCTACATCGGAGTGCTTATTGACGACCTGATTACCAAAGGCACCGAAGAGCCGTACCGCATGTTTACGAGCCGCGCGGAGTTCCGACTGAGCTTACGCCAAGATAACGCAGACCGCCGCCTAACCCCCTTGGGCCGCGAGCTTGGCCTGGTAGGCGACACGCAGTGGGCGGCCTTTGAGCAAAAAGAACAGGCGCGGTTCCACGTGGAACAATGGATCGATTCGCAAACGGCGGACCCCGATTTCTGGAATGACTATCTGGAGCGCCAAGGAACCACACCCCTTCGTCAAAAAGGCCCGTTGCGGGCACTGATCTCGCGTCCGCAATTGGATCTATCGAGTTTGCGGGCCCACCTGGGAGAAGAAGGGCCCGCCGCAGACGCGCTTGTTTGGGAGCAAGTGGAAATTGACGAGAAGTACCGAGGATACCTCGAAAAAGAACAGGAACAGGTTAATAAGCTTAAGCGCTTGGAAACAGTGCGCATTCCGGCACAGTTTGACTTCGAGCGAATAAGCGCCTTGAGCATTGAGTCCCGTCAAAAGTTAACGAAGCTTCGGCCAGAAACGGTGGGCCAAGCGAGCCGTGTTTCGGGTGTTTCTCCAGCCGACATTCAAATACTACTGGTTCATTTAGGCCGGTAGTTCCACGTGGAACATTATGGAAGTAACCAATTGCCCCTGCTGTGGATCTAGCGATCGCGAACGACCGATGTCGGTCGTAGACCACATGGTCAGTCTCGAAAAGTTCAATGTTGCTTTTTGTGTGTCCTGCGGATGCGGAATAACCAGTCCTCGCCCCGACGAAATAGGTCCCTACTACGAAAGTCCTGCGTACACTTCGCACCACGATCAAAATTCTGGATTTTTCGGATTGATCTACGGGTGGGCGAGGTCCTTCGCGTCCGGCCAGAAACTCCGCTTGATCAAGCAGGCGTCCAAAAAGTCCAAAGGAGCGTTGCTGGACTACGGCTGCGGGGTTGGGGTGTTTACGCGGCGCGCGGAACGCGCGGGCTGGACGGTGGACGGAATAGAATTGTCTTCCGAAGCCCGCAAGCGTGCGCAGGAAAAACTGAAGCGCGGCCGGGTGGTGGAGCGCCGAGGCGACTTGAATGAGGACCGCACCTACGACGCGGTTACGTTGTTTCACGTTTTGGAGCACCTCGAAGATCCAGCCGAAACCCTGGCGTGGATTCGAACCCGCCTGAACGCAGGAGGCGCATTAATTGTGGCGGTTCCGAACTACGAGTCTTCGGACGCCCAGCACTACGGTCCCTACTGGGCGGCCTACGACGTACCCATTCACTACTGGCACTTCACCAAGCAGTCGTTGGGCGCCTTGGCGAAGGCCACGGGGTGGTTTGTGTCTGAAGTCCGCCCGATGCGCATGGACGCTTTTTATGTTTCGTTGCTCAGCGAAGCCTACAAAACGGGATCAAAGAATTGGTTATCAGCAATTTACCAAGGAATTCGAAGCAACATTAAGGGAGGGCGAACCAACGCCTCAAGTCTTATTTACGTGCTGCGAAAAGCTTCATGACCGAAATCCCCAAGTCGCTGATGACCATGCGGCTGTTGATGTTCCGCTGGATGTCGGTGAGGGCGGACAGAAAGAGCGCCTGAAGTTCCTCGTGCTGCCCTTCGTGGAGTAAGCGCGCCAGACCCTCGGGTTGGAACGGCACGTCGGGAAACCACGAAAACAGGGACGCGTGAAGGGCGCCGTGGCGCATGCGCAGGAGCTGCGACATGAGGTGGGAGCTCACGTGGATCCACTGCTTTTGCTGTTCGCGAGGCTCTTTGGCTAGGCTTTCCGTAAACTGGAGAAGGGCCACCAGGTCTTTTTTGTACACGAGGCGCATGAATTCAACGAAGCGCTGCAAGGGCTCCCGAAGGGCGTCGCGGTTGCGGTGGAGCATCAGGGCGCGCCCGGGTTGTCCGCCCGAAAGTTCCGCAAGCACCCCAGCCTGAGCGCGATCCACCCCTACTTGGGTGAGGGATTCGACCAAAACTCCTGTGGGCACGGGCTTTACGTAGTGGATTTGGCAGCGCGAACGAATGGTTTGAAGCACCTCGCCTTCTTGATGGCTGATCAGCAGCAAAAGCGTGCGGTCCAGGGGCTCTTCGACGAGCTTCAGCAACTTGTTGGCGGCCGCGTCGTTGAGGCGTTCCGGCATCCAGAGCACCACGACTTTGTAGCCTCCGGCGTGGGATTTGAGCGAGAGCAGCCGCTGAATCCGCGCGGACTCTTTGACGGAGATCTGCACCACTTTTTGGGTGCCGCCGAGCTGTTCGATCCAGTCCGCCGAGAGCGGATGGGGGTGCGCCGAAAGAAAGGTCCGCACGTCGGCCAAAAACGCCGCGCAGGTGTCTTCTTCGTCGCCCCGGCCCTCGCCGCCCACCACGGGAACAATCCAGTGAACGTCAGGATGGGCAAAGGAACGCAGCTGAACGCAGGAAGGGCAGGTTCCGCAAGCGCCCGCCGCACGGGGCGCGGCACAGAGCAACCGCCCGACATACTCCAGGGCCAGGGGCCACGCCATGCCGCCGTCTTCGCTGACGAGCATTTGGGCGTGGGCCACGCGTTCGCGCACGACCGCCTGGTCGAGCCACAGACCCCATTCGGGAAGCTGGTTAAGCGGAATTTGAAGGGCGGAACGCAAAGCGGAGCGAAGGTAGCGCCCTACCTTTGCACTACGAAAAAACAGGACCCCCGAGTTATGAAAACCATCGACCAACTGGACGTGCGCGGAAAGCGAATTTTGGTTCGCGTAGACTACAATGTGCCCCTTCGCGAGGACGGCAGCGTGGCCAACAACCAGCGGATTACGGCGACCCTTCCCACCCTGAAGTCCATTTTGGACCGGGGCGGACGCGCCGTTTTGGTTTCGCACCTCGGCCGGCCTAAAGCCGCCGCAGAGGCTAAATACTCCTTGCGCCCCGTGGCGCACGAGCTGGCGCGGGTGCTGGGGCGGCCAGTTCAGTTTTCGGAGCACACCGTAGGGCCCGACGCCGTAGCGGCCACCAAAGCCCTGCTCGACGGCGAGGTCCTGCTTTTGGAAAACGTGCGCTTTTTTGCCGGCGAAGAAGCGGGCGACGCGGAATTTGCCGCACAGCTCGCCGAACTCGGGGATGCGTACGTCAACGACGCGTTTGGTACGGCCCACCGCGCCCACGCCTCTACGGCCGTCGTCGCGGCGCACTTCAAGGGGGCGAGCGCCTTTGGAGCGGTAATGGCCAGCGAGATCGCCAACGTAGACCGCGTTTTGGCGTCCAAAGAGAAGCCTTCGGTCGCGGTGGTGGGCGGATCTAAGGTTTCGAGCAAGATCGTCATTCTGGAGCGCCTTTTGGACCGCGTCGACGCCCTGCTCATTGGGGGCGGAATGGCCTTCACCTTTTTGAAGGCCCAAGGTGCCCAAGTGGGGAACAGCCTCGTGGAGGACGAGCACCTGGAAACAGCGAATCAAATCATGCGCGCCGCCGAGTCCAAGGGCGTGCGCATTCACCTGCCGGTGGACGTGGTGGTGGCGGACCGTTTTGCGGCAGACGCGGCCACGCAGGTGACGCCAAGCACCCAAATCCCCGACGGTTGGATGGGCCTCGACGTGGGCCCTCAGACCCTGTCGGCGTACGCCGAAGTGGTTGGTTCGGCCAAGACCTTGCTTTGGAACGGCCCCCTGGGCGTGTTTGAACTGGAAGCCTTTGCCGCAGGTACCCGCGGACTGGGCGAGGCCATCGCCAAGGCCACGGAGTCGGGCGCACTGTTCTCGCTCGTGGGCGGGGGCGACAGCGTAGCCGCCGTGGAGCAATTTGGCCTTTCCAGCCGGGTGAGCTACGTGAGCACCGGCGGCGGAGCGATGCTGGAATACTTAGAAGGCCGCGTCCTCCCCGGAATCCAGGCCGTCTACGACGCGGAATAAATTCGGGGTCATCCACTCGCCCAAGGCCAGTGCCTTGAGGTAGTAGGTCGACGAAGCGCGGTATTCCGCCCCGGGGCCTATCGACGGAAAGGCGTCGCCCAACCAGCGCAGCGGAAGGGCCACCAGGGCTGCAATCATGAATCCTTTGGCGAGGCCGCTGACGCCACCCAGTAGGCGGTTGAGCCAACCGAGCAAGATGAGTTTGGAGAGCTGCGTGGCGATTTTCCCGAGCAGTACCACCGCGAGGTAGAGCACAAAAAGGCTGAGGTAGTAGGCGATTCCACTGCGGAGCCCGTCGTCCTCGATGAATGCCTCAAGAAAGGGCTCGACGCGCTTGGCCAGCGGCCCCGCAAAGAGGTACCCCAGAAGCAGGCCGAGGAGGCCCGACAGGTCGTTGATGAATCCGCGCCAAATTCCGCGGCCCACAAAGGCCAGAACTAAGGCTACAATGAGCAGGTCGAGGCCCGTCATGGTTTAGCAGCCGCTAACGCCTTCGACGTAGGGCTGAACGACGATTTGCACTTTGGCGGTGCTGTCGGCTACCAATTTGAGGTATCCGCAGCCGAACACGGTCGGGGGCGCTCCGCCTTTTTGCGCGGTGACTTGCAGCACCGCAGGAAGTCCGTACTGAAATACGTCGTTGCCGTCGGCGTCGCGAACGATTCCGTCAACTCCTGAGCGACCCTGAAAGTCGGGAATGGCGTTGACCACCGGGGCCGTAGCGCGGACGGTAGCGTTTTGGAGGGGAATCAAGTCGCCGTCTTCATTAACCGCAACGACCTCAATTTGAAAGCGGTACACCGGGGCCTCCTTGGGGCCGCACGAGGTGAAGCCTGCGGTTAAAAGGGCCGCGGCAAAAGCGAGATAGCGATAGGTTTTCACAAGCAACCAGTGTTGGGATCGCCGTAGGGGCGGAGGATTACGTAGGCCACCGCCGTGTCGCCCGGCACGATGTGCACGAAGGAGCAGCCGCGGTAGGCGCCTTTGGTAGATTCAATGTCGAGGTAGGCTTCGCGCTCGTACTTCCAAGGGGAATCGGTCCAACCGCTTACGCTGGACTTTTTATAGTAGTAGCCAGAAGTGTTGGGGTTGGTGAACAAGGTTCCGGTTCCGGGGGCCGACAGGTGAATCCACGCATTTTGAATGGCCACGCTGTCTTCGTTGATTACCCGTACGGCCACGTACCCGGGGCCGGTGCGGGGTTTTTCGCACGATGCGACAAGGCCGGCCAGCCCCAAGAGGAGGGCGGCAGCAGAAAGGATCCGGTAGTTCACTCGCTTTAGCATAGTTTTGCGCGACAAAGCAAGCAAATATAGCAGTTTCCCCGACGATGCAGGCTAAAATCCAGGAATACCTCCACGAGGTTGCGTCAGCGACCCTTTTGAACGCTGAAGCGGCCGAGGCCCTTCGCCTGCGCTTTCTCGGCCGCAAGGGCGTGCTCAACGACCTGTTTGCGGCGTTTAAAACGGTGGCGCCCGAGGAGCGCAAGGAGGTGGGTCAGCTGCTGAATCAGCTCAAAACCGCCGTAGAGGCAAAGGTGGAGGCCCTCGCCTCAGCCAAGCCCAAAGTGCGCATAGCGGCCGAAGACGTCACTCGACCCGGCTGGGGCGTGGCTCCCGGAAGCCATCATCCCGTCAGTCAGGTGCGCAACGAGCTCGTCGACATCTTTCGCCGAATGGGCTTTGCCGTTGCTGAGGGACCCGAAATGGAGGACGACTGGCACAACTTTACGGCCCTGAATTTTCCGCCGGAACACCCTGCCCGCGACATGCAGGACACCTTCTTTTTGGCCCGAAACCCCGACTGGGCGCTGCGCACCCACACGTCCAACGTCCAGGTCCGCACCATGGAGGCGCGCACGCCGCCGATCCGCATCATTGCGCCGGGCCGCGTGTTCCGCAACGAAGCCATTTCGTCGCGCAGTCACTGCATGTTTCACCAAATCGAGGGGCTGTACATCGACCGCAACGTCTCGTTTGCCGACATGAAGCAAACGCTGCTCGAGTTTTCGCAGGCCTTCTTTGGGGAGCGCACCGCGATTCGCTTGCGCCCGAGCTACTTTCCGTTCACCGAGCCCAGTGCCGAAATGGACATTTGGTGGGGTCTCGAAACCGAGACCGACTACCGCATGACCAAGGGCACCGGGTGGTTGGAAATTTTGGGATGCGGAATGGTGGACCCCGCCGTTTTGGAGTCCTGCGGAATTGATCCCTTGGAATACAGCGGATTCGCGTTTGGCCTGGGCGTGGAACGCATCGCCATGCAGCGGTTCGCCATACCCGACATCCGCGCGCTGTTCGAAAACGACCTCAGGCTGCTGCGCCACCTGTAGGCCCTGTGGGTAGGCGAAAAAAGCGGCCTACAGAACTTCTTTGATTCGAATGGTGTTGGTCGTGCCCTTGGCTTCAATGGGCATGGAGGCCAATTGAATAATTCGCTCTCCGGACCGAACAAGCTCAGCGGTTTTCAACTGCGTTGTGATATCTACAAACGTGGCGTCGGTCGACTCCATGCTGTCGTAGTAAAATCCGCGCACGCCCCAGTGAAGCGATAACTTATTTAAAATCTTGTAGTTGGCGGTGAAGGCGTAGATGTGGCTTTGCGGACGGAAGCTGGAGATCAGCTGCGCCGAGTGGCCCGAAAACGTCAGGGTGCAGATGGCGGTAGCCTCTACCGTGTTGGCCATTTTGGCCGCATAATAGCATACCGTGTCTGAAATGAAGCGTTCGGCCACGTCTTCCAACGGCTTGTGCTCCTTGCCGCGGAACGACGAAGCCCGCTCGGCCGCCTCGGCAATGCGGGCCATGGTTTGCACGACCTGCACCGGGTACTGCCCCACGGAGGTCTCGCCGCTCAGCATCACCGCGTCGGCGCCGTCCATCACGGCGTTGGCGACGTCGTTCACCTCGGCGCGGGTTGGCGTCAGGCTGTCGATCATGGTTTCCATCATTTGGGTGGCCACAATCACGGGCTTGGCCAGCTCAATGCACTTGCGCACGATCATTTTTTGAATGAGCGGAACCGATTCCATAGGCACTTCAACCCCGAGGTCGCCGCGGGCCACCATCGCCCCGTCGGTAGCCTCGAGGATGGCGTCGATGTCGGACACCGCCTCGGGTTTTTCAATCTTGGCGATGATGCCGGCGTGGTGCTTGCGGGCATTCAAAATCGCGCGGAGCTCGTGAATGTCGGCGGCGTTGCGCACAAAGCTCAGCCCGATCCAGTCCACGTTTTCTTCGAGGGCCACGTCGAGGTCGGCCAGGTCTTTCTCGGTCAAGCACGGCAGCGAAACGCGCGTGTTCGGCAGGTTTACGCCTTTCTTCGACTTGAGGGGTCCGCCCTGAATGGTTTCGGCAACTACCTCGTCTTTGCCGTTGGTGGAAAGCACCTTGAGCACCAATTTGCCGTCGTCGAGGAGCACGTTTTCGCCTACCCGCACGTCGCGCGGAAACTGCTCGTAGGTCATGTACACACGCTCCTTGGTACCCTCGCACTTGACGGTGGTGAAGGTCAGGCGGTCGCCTGGCGCGAGCACGGCACCCTCTTCAACCACGCCCACCCGGAGCTTGGGGCCCTGAAGGTCGGCGAGGACCGCCGCGTGGTGGCCGGTTTCTTTCAAAATGGCGCGAATGCGCCGAATCGTGGCGCGGTGGTCGTCGGCCGCTCCGTGCGAAAAATTCACGCGGAAGACGTTAACTCCGGCGTCTAAAAGTTGCTTGAGCACTTCTTCAGAAGAGGAGGCTGGGCCGAGGGTCGCGACGATTTTAGTCCGTTTCACAGAACGGAGTCCTTTAGGGGTTCAAATACAAATTGGGCGTGCTCGTTCGGCGTCAGGCTTGTGCGGGGGTTGCAGCCAAGCAATCCAGGAACGTCGTTGAGTTGGCGTTGCAAACCTACGATTTCTTGACTACTTAGTGGGGGATCAAATACTAAAAAGGCGTTAATTCCTCGCGGACGGCGCACGAACCGCTGCGCCGACGGATCGGCCTCAATTTCGCCAAAAAGGCCGGGTGCGGCAGCTAGGGGGCTCGTCAGGCTGGCCTCGTGCGGCGCATTCCACAGCAGGGCGTAGCTGCGCGGGCCGTCTTCAAAGCGGAACAGCGCGTGGGCAAAGCGGCCGCTGGGCAGTTCGCGCACCCAATCGTCGCTGCGCCCCAGGGACCAGCCCAGTCGGTCGTTCAAGCGAAACACGAGCGGCACGGGGTCGAGGTCGGTGCTCAAGGCCCAAACCTCGGGCAGTTCGTCTTCACCGACGTCGAGAACGAGTCGCCGTGCCAATTTTAAGGGTTTTGCAGGCCGCGCGGGCGGCGGCTTCTTCGGCGTTCTTCTTGGACTGCCCCGTCCCGGTGGCCACCTCGACGTCGTCGAGCACAAAGGCCACCGTAAAGCGGTTTTTGTCGTGCCCTTGGTCGTCGACTACGTCAAATTGAAAGCGCTGCTTTTTCTTTTGGACGTGCTCGATCAAAAAGCTCTTGTAGCTGATGATTTCGGTTTCTACCTGGTTGAAGTTGACGTAGGGATCGAGCATGCGGCGGTGCACCAAGTAGCGCGCGGCATTCCAGCCTCGGTCGAGGTAGACGGCGCCCACCAAAGCTTCGAGGGTGTTGCCGGGTACCGAGGAAGCCTGGCCGTTGCGGTTGCGACCTTGGTCCATCCACTTGGGAATGCCCATTTTCTCGGCGATTCGGTTGAGGGCCTTGCGGCTCACCACCTTGGAGCGCATCGAGGTCAGGTAGCCCTCGTCGCCGTTCGGATACTTCTCGTACAGGTATTCCGCCATGAGCACGCCCAGCACGGCGTCGCCCAGGTATTCCAGGCGCTCGTAGCGCATGTTGGCGCTTCGCTGGTTGGCGTCTGACTTGACTTTGCGGCGAAAGGCCGCGAGGTACATTCCGGGATCGTTGGGCCGCAGCCCCGTCATACGGGTAACGGCGGCAAGGACCGCTCGGTGCTCTGAGGGCACCCGGCGGAACAGCCGAAGGAAAGCTTGCAGCATCTAGATTTTTTTGAAGATCACCGAAGCGTTGTGCCCGCCAAATCCAAACGTATTGGAAAGGGCTGCGCGAACCGTGCGCTTTTGGGGCGCACCGAAGGTGAAATTCAGCTTGTTGTCGAGCTCGGGGTCGTCGGTGAAGTGGTTGATCGTCGGGGGCACCACGTCGTGGTACACCGACAGAACCGCCACAGCGGCCTCTGCAGCACCCGCGGCGCCCAGCAAGTGGCCGGTCATCGACTTGGTCGAGCTGATGTTAATACGGTAGGCATGTTCGCCAAATACCTCTTTGATGGCCTTGGTTTCGGCGATGTCGCCGAGCGGCGTAGAGGTGCCGTGCACGTTGACGTAGTCGATGTCTTCGGGGGTCAGCCCAGCGTCTTCGATCGCGTTGCGCATCACGTTGCGGGCACCCAAACCTTCGGGGTGCGGCGCGGTCAGGTGGTGGGCGTCGGCCGACAGTCCGCCGCCGACGAGTTCGGCGTAGATCCGGGCGCCACGCGCTTTGGCGTGTTCGTACTCTTCGAGCACGAGGGCGGCCGCCCCTTCGCCGAGCACAAAACCGTCGCGGTCCTGGTCAAAGGGCCGAGAGGCGGTGGCGTAGTCGTCGTTGCGCGTCGAAAGGGCGTGCATGGAGTTGAAGCCGCCAATTCCGCCGGGCGAAACCGCGGCTTCTGATCCGCCGGTAATGATGGCGTCAGCCTTGCCCAGGCGGATCAGCATCAGTCCGTCGATGACGGCGTTGGTCGACGACGCGCAGGCCGAAACGGTGGTGTAGTTGGGACCGCGGTACCCGTACTTCATCGAAATGTAGCCGCCGCAGATGTCGGCGATCATTTTGGGAATGAAGAAGGGGTTAAAGCGCGGATTTTCGTCGCCTTTAAAGTAGTTGCCGAACTCTTCGGTGAAGGTATCGAGGCCGCCAATACCCGAACCCCAAATGACGCCGATGCGGTCTTTGTTGGGGTTCGAAGTTTCGAGTCCGGAATCAGCTACGGCTTCCTCGGCGGCGATGAGCCCGAGGTGCGTGCAGCGGTCCATGCGGCGCGATTCCTTGCGGTCGATAAAGTCTTCGACGTTGAGGTCTTTGACCTCGCAAGCGAACTGCGTTTTGAATTTGGACGCGTCAAAGCGGGTAATCGGACCCGCCCCGCTGCGGCCCTCGAGGAGGGCCGCCCAAAATGCGGGAGCGTTGTTTCCGATCGGGGTCAGGGCACCAAGGCCCGTGACTACGACACGTTTGAGTTCCATGTGCCGGAATTAGGCCTTAGCGGCTACGATGTAGTCAATTGCTTGACCTACCGTACCAATGCTTTCAGCTTGATCGTCAGGGATGTTGATGTCGAATTCTTTTTCGAACTCCATAATGAGCTCGACCGTATCCAATGAGTCCGCGCCCAGGTCGCCCGTGAAGGAGGCCTCGGTGGTTACTTCTGACTCGGGAACTCCCAATTTGTCTACGATGATGCTTTTTACGCGTGCGGCGATATCGGACATAACCTGTGGTTTTGAGTTATTGATGGGTGCAAAGAAAAGCCAATCTTTGGAATTGTGGTGCATTTCGCCCCCTACCTTTAGCCCGTGAATCCACCAAAAGTTGCAATCCTCGTTTCGGGCAGCGGCAGCAACGCCGTGTCGCTGCTGGATTTTTGGGCCAACGGCGCGGTTGAGGCTGCCGGAATTTGGACCAACCGCAAGACCGCCGGAATTTGGAATCGCAACCTTGGCGTGCCGTTGGCGCACTTTGTTCCGGGGGCGGACGACGAAGGCCTGCTCCGGCAATGGCAATCCGAAGGCGTGGGCGCGCTGGTGCTGGCAGGCTACCTCAAGCCGGTTCCGGCTTCGTGGATTCGCGCCTTTGGCCCGCGCTGCTACAACATCCACCCGGCGCTGCTGCCGGCCTACGGCGGCCACGGCATGTACGGCCACCACATCCACGAGGCGGTGGTGGCGGCGGGCGAATCGGAGTCCGGGCTGAGCATTCACCGGGTGACCGAGCGCTACGACGAGGGCCCGGTGCTGTTTCAAATGCGCACGAAGCTGCGGCCCAACGACACGCCCGAGGAGCTCGCGGCACGAATCCTCAAGGGCGAACACTGGGCCTATCCGCGCGTCATCACGGCCGATTTACTCGGGACCGAATTCCCCACCGAACTTCCCGAAGGGTGGTACAAGTAGACCTCTTCACCGACGGTGCCGCCAAGGGCAATCCGGGTCCTGGGGGCTACGGCACGATTCTGCGCAGCGGCGCCCACGAAAAAGAACTGAGCGGCGGATTTTACCACACCACCAACAACCGAATGGAGCTGATGGCGGTCATTGTGGGATTGGAGGCGCTCAAGTCGAGCTGCCAGGTCCGCGTGGTGAGCGACAGCAAGTACGTCGTCGATGCCTTCAACGCGCGCTGGATCGAAGGCTGGAAGCGCCGTGGCTGGGCCAAAGTCAAGAACCCCGACCTCTGGAAGCGCCTGCTCAAGGCCATGGAGCCCCACCGCGTTCAGTTTGAATGGATCAAGGGCCACAACGACCACCCCGAGAACGAGCGCTGCGACCGCTTGGCGGTGGCGGCCTCCTTAAAGCCGACCGAACAAGACTATGGCTTTCAGCCGGAATAGCATCTGGCTTCTTGTTACTGGTTTCTTGTTTTTAGTGACTAGTTACAAGAAACGGGTTACAAGAAACGAGTAACTAGTTGCTAGCTACGAGTTGGTCCGCCACGCTTCGGTCGTTCATCAAGCGCGGAACCTTGTTTTGTCCGCCCAGCTTGCCGACCGACTTCATGTAGGTGATGAAGGCGTCGTTGGGCAGCGCGCGCAGCACGCAGTGGCGCAGGATTCCGCCCGAAATCAAATCTTGGTAGTACACGTTTTTGGCCTGAAGGGCGCGGTCCACGGTCGCGGTGAAGGCCTCGAGGTCGGCCGGCAGCTCGTCAAAGGCCACAAACCACTCGTGGTAGGGCAGACCGCCCTCGGCGGGATTCACTTGCGGGGCGACGGTGAATTCGCGGACCGTCCCGCCGTGCGCGGCGACGGCCTGCTCGAGGGCGTACTCAACTTCAGAACCGATGACGTGTTCGCCAAACGCCGAAATGAAGTGCTTGATGCGGCCGGTCACGCGAATGCGGAAGGGCGCCGTCGACACGAACTCGACCGTGTCGCCGATGCTGTAGCCCCACAGGCCGGCGTTGGTGTGCATGATCAGCGCGTAGTTGACGCCTGTCTGCACCTCGGCGAGGCTAAGGCGGGGCGGATTTTCGTCAAAAAAGCGGTCGGACGGAATGAATTCGTAGTAGATTCCGTTGTTGAGCAGCAGCAGTAAATCCTGGTTGTCGGGCTGGTCTTGGTAGGCGATGAAGCCCTCGGACGCGGGGTAGGTCTGCACGATGGGCACCTTGCGTCCGAAGAGCTCTTCAAAGCGGGCACGGTAGGGCTCAAAGGCGACTCCGCCCGTGACAAAGAGGTCGAGGGTGGGGAACACCTCGCCGATGCTCGACTTGCCGCTCACCTCGAGAAGGCGCTCGAAGTACATCTGCACCCAGGGCGGAATTCCCGAAATGATGGACATCGGGGCGTGCACTGTTTCGCGCACAATGGCCTCGACTTTTTCTTCCCAATCTTCGATGCAGTTGGTGTCCCAGGTGGGCTTGCGGTTCTTTTGGAGGTAGGAGGGCACGAAGTGGGCCGTGATTCCGCTCAACCGGCCCGTGGGAATGCCGTTTTTGTCTTCGAGTACGGGGCTCCCTTGCAAAAAGATCATGTTGCCGTTGACCATGCGGCTCTGGCCGGTGGCGTGCATGTGGGCGAAAAGGGCGTTTCGGGCCGACGAAATGTGGTAGGGCACCGATTCTTTGGTCAGCGGGATGTACTTGGCGCCTGAGGTGGTTCCGCTGGTTTTGGCGAAGTAGGTGGGGCGGCCGGGCCACAAAATGCCGGACTCGCCCGCCACGACGCGGTCGATGTAGGGGCGCAGCGCCTCGTAGTCGCGCACGGGAACGGCTTGGACGAGGTCCTGGTGGCTGCGCACGTCCGCGAAGCGGTGGTCGCGGCCAAAGGCGGTTGCAGCGGCCGTGGCCGTGAGGTGCTCGAGGGTGCGCTGCTGGGTTTCAAAGGGCTTGGTCGCCCAGGCGCGGGTTTGGCGGTCAACTATGGCGGCCCACTGGACCGCGGCAAATTCTTTAATCGTTTTCATGCGGACTTATTTGCGGTATCCGAGCTCTTGGGCGGCGTTGATGGGCCGACCGTGGATCCAGATCTCGACTTGGAACGGAAGGGGATTTTCAGGGTCCTGTTCGAGCAGCCGGCCGAGCACTTCGCCTTTGCGAAGGCCTGAACCGACCCGCGTCTTCACGCGGCTGAGGCCAATGTAGCGGCTGATTCGGTCTTCGGCGTGGTGCACGGTTACGGAATACCCAAGGGAGTTCGTCCCTTCAATGGCAAGAACGGTACCGTCTTCTACCGCCACGACGTCGGAGGGCCGAAGGGCGTCAATCACCAGGCCGTAGCGCCCCTGCGCCGGGTTGGCGCTGCGCAGCACGAGCCCGGCGACCGGCTGCAGCATTTCGGTGGGCTTGGGCGCGGCGGCTTCGCGGGCTTCTACCTCTTCGCGGAGCTTGCGTTCGCGCTCGCTGGCCTTCAGGCGTTCCGCCGACCAGCCGGGCGGAGGCGTGGCCGCGCTCGTCATCGTGTCGGGCGGAAGGGATCCGCCCACCATAAACTGAATGTGCTGGATGAACTGCTCCTGGTAGGCCACCAAGTCGACCAAGGAGTCGGTTACCGCATTGAGCTTCACGGCCTCGCGCCGCAGCGCGGTGCTCGAATACCCGGGAATGTACTCGCGAAGCGGCGTGTAGGCGATCAAAAACGTGGTGGAGACGATCAAAAAAAGCACCGATCCGCCCACGGCGAGAAACACGTTGCGCCGGTTGAGCACCATGGAAAACCGCTCTTCAAACGACGACTCGTCGAGCAAAACCAAGCGGTAGCGGTGCCGCCACTTGGCCAGCCAGTGCTGAAAAACTTCCTTGCGGGTGCGTCGGGCAGACTTCTTCACAACTTCAAAGGTAGCAGAATCGGTCGAGCGTCGCCCGCGCGAAGGCCATAACTTTGGACCTTCTACGTTAGGTACCGAATGCGCTCACTCCTCCTTATTCGCTGGTTCGCCGTTGGGGCGCTGGCCGCGGCGACCCTTGCGGGCTGCAGCCGCGAAAAGGACCGTTGGCTCAACCGGACCTACCACCGAACGACGGCGCGGTTTAATCCGCTCTACAACGGCCAAGTGGCCTACGACCAAGCCCTTTTGGAGCAGAAGGACGCGCACCGCGACGACTTCACCCAGCTGATCTCGGTCGACGACTGGGAGTGGGCCAAGCTCAACGCCCCGGCCTACACCAAGGCCAAGCGGGCCGTAGAAAAAGCCAACAAGGCCATTCGGGAGCACAGCATGGTGTTCAAGGGAAAGCAAGCGAATCCGGCCGTCTTTGACGCCTACCTGCTGATGGCGCGCGCCCAAATGCTGATGGGCCTCGACGCGCCGGCCAGCGAGGCCTTGAGCACCGTAGCTCGCTTGAGCGGCCGCGGGGAGCAGCAGATCGAGGCCGAACTCGAGCGCATCGAGCTCTTGGCCCGCCAAGGCAACGCCTCGTTGGCGGAGCCCCTGCTCTTTGAAGTGGACCGCAAGGGCGTACCCGAGAAGTGGCGCTACTGGGTGGCGCGCATTCGTTCGCGCATGGCCATCTCGGCCCAGGACTGGGCCAACGCCGCCGAATCCATGGCCCAAGCCGCCCAGGAGGCGCCTAAGGCTGACCTCCGGGCGCGCTATGCCTTTTTGGCAGCCCAGCTCTACGAAAAAGCCTCGGAGCCCGACCGCGCCCGGCGCATGTACGAGGCCTGCCTGAAGGCGCAGCCCCGCGACTACGCGATGCTGCTGGAGGCCCAGCTTCGCCGCAGCCTGAACGGCGGCGGAGTTAACCCCAAGAAGCTGTATCAGGAGCTGAACAACCTGCTCCGGGAGCCCAAGAACGCCGAGTTTGCGGACCGAATTTATTTTTCGCTGGGCGAGCTGGCGTCGCAATGGGAAGAGACCGACCGCGCCTACGGTTACTACCAGCAGTCGTTTGCCGCCGGACGCGCCGAGCGCCCCATGGTGTACGGTTTGGCGTATGCCCGGCACGGAGGGCTTGCCCTCGAGCGCCGCGAGTACGGGCGGGCCCAAGTGGATTTTGATTCGGCGGCCCTGGTGCTTCCGGCGACCTACGCGGGCCGCGAGGGGTACCAAAAGAAGGCGCGGAGCCTGTCGGTCCTGGTCGAAGCGCTCGAGCGCGCCGAGCTGGGGGATTCGCTCGTGCGGCTGTCGCGCAAGGGGGAGGCGGACCTGCGCCGGCAGTTTGAGGCCTACGTGGCCGCGCTGAAGAAGGCCGACGAGGCGGAGGCCGAGCGGGAGCGGAGGCTGGCGCAGCTCGCCGAGCTTCAGGCCGCGAGTTCGGAGCTGGATGCGGCGGCGCCCACCGCCGGCGGCGCAGCCGGCGGCGGCTGGGCGGTCTACGCCCCGGCGCTGCGCGCCAAGGGCGCCGCCACCTTCCGCCAAAAATTTGGGGAGCGCCCCAACGTCGACAACTGGAGGCTGCGGTCCAAATCCAGCCAGTGGGCCCTGGCGGAGTCGAACGAAAAAACGGCGAAACCGGCAAGCCCCTCGGGCGAAGAATCCTCTGAAGACTCGGCAGCTGCTCCGTCGGCGGCGGCGGCCGAGCCCGCCGGCCGCTACGACGTCGCCGGCTACCTCGCCAAGATTCCGCGCAGCCCCGAGCAACGGGCAGAAGCACAAACGGCCGCCTGCGAAGCGTGGTCGGAAGTTGCGGCGGCCTACCGAGACGGAATGCAGGATCCGCGCGAGGCCGTCGTTGCCTACCGAACGGCCCTGCGCTCCTGCCCCGACCATCCCGAGGCGGCGCGCTGGCTGTACGCCACCCACCGGCTTCACGTCGCGCTGAACGAAGGGGTGCAGGCCGAGGCGGCGCTCAAGGAGCTGCTCGAGCGCTACCCGCAGAGCGAGGCGGCCCAGATCGTGCGCAAGGGGGCGTCCAGCACCAAAACGCCTGCGGAACCGGCGGCGTCGCCCGCGTTTGTGGCTTTGAGCCAAGCCGTGGCGCAGCGCCAGTGGCGCGAAGCGCTGCGGGTGCACCAGGCGACTGCATGGAGCGCGTCCGAACGCGCCCCCGCCGATTTGCTTCGGGCCTTGGCCGTGGGCGGCAGCGAGGGCCGTGCCGCTTATGCCGACGCGCTGCGCAAAGTGTCCACCGAGCACCCCGGCACGCCGCAGGCCGCCGCCGCGCAATCGTATCTGGCGGCGATATCAAGCCTTCCGGCTGCCGAACCCGTGGTGAACGCCGAGAACCTGAAGCTGTTTACGCCCGCGCCGCAGGCTCCGCACCAAGTAGCCATTTTGTTCCCCACGGGCTTTGACGGCAACGCCGTGCGCAACGCATTGGCCCGAATTCACAGCGCGGAGTTCCCCGAAAAACCCTTGGGCGTGCGGGCGCTTCCCTGGAACGAAAACCTCGAGCTGCTGGTGGTCGACGGCTTTAAAAATGCGGCCGAAGCCCTGTCGTACCGCGACGCGATGCGGCGCAACGCCGAACTTCGCAAAATGCTTCCCGCGGACCGCACGTCGTATTTGCCGGTGACTGTGGCGAATTTTTCGCACCTTTACCGCTCCAAAGACGAAGCGGCTTACCGCGCCTTTGTTCAACGCCATTACGGATCGCCATGATGAACCCAGTTAAACGCATTGCCGAGTCAGTGCACGAGCACAACCGCATCGTCGAAGGTGCAGTAATCGAAGGAACCATTCAGTCTCCGGTCGACTTTCGGGTCGACGGAACGATCAAGGGTACGCTCCGCACCCAAGGAAAGCTCGTGATCGGCCCCCAGGGCTCGGTCGAAGGACAAATTTTTGCCGGAGAGGCCAGCATTGCCGGAAAGCTCAAGGGCAGCCTTGAGGTGAAGGGCTTGACGACGCTTGCGCAAACGGCGCAGGTGCATGCCGAGCTGTACACGGGACAAATCAGCATCGAAGCGGGCGCCCAGTTCTCGGGCCAGTGCCACATGGGCGTCAAGGCGAGCGAGGCCAAGCCCGCGGCGGCCCCTGCCGCTGCTCCGGCCGCCGCTGCAGCCGCCGCTCCGTCGGCACCCAAGGCTTCCGCTGCCGTTTAACGGGGTTGCGGTGGCTCCAGTGAACCTCCCGCCCGCTGCCGGAAAGGCCCTGGCCCTCTCGGGCCAAATCATGGGGGCCGTGGCGGCGGGAACCCTGCTCGGATCGCTTTTTGACGCCAACGGCCAGCACCTCGGAGCCGGCCTCGGCGCCCTCGCTGGAGTGGTGGTGGCCCTTGCCGCCGTCCTTCGCGCAACGCTTCCGCCCAAGTCATGAAGACGCTTCTCGTTCCGCTCGCCGCGCTGTATGCGGTGCTCGCCGCGAGTTCCGCCGCCGCGGTAACGCCCTTGGGCTACGGGTGGTACGGAACCGGCATTTTGTGGATTGCCGTGACGGGCTTCACCCAGTTCTTCTTTGCGTTTGCCCTCGAGCGCCGCTCGCCCAAGTCGTTTGTGTGGGTGGTTTTGGGCGGCGGATTTCTGCGCATGCTCCTCGCTGCGGCCACGGTCATTCTACCCATGAGCATTGCCCAATCAGAGGGATTTCGTTCTGATTCTCTGCAGTTTGCCGCAGTTTTTATGCTGGCTCAAGCGGGGGAAACCTGGCTGGCCGTTCGGCACATCAAATCGAGCTAAAAGTTGCCCGTTTGCGGACTATCTTTGCCGCGCAATTCGGGACTGATGGTACTACGCCGCTTACTTACGCTTTTCGCTGCTTTCACGCTGCCTTTGTCGGGAACTTTTGCGTCTTCCAACGAGGGGCACGAGGAGCCCACCGAGGTCGTTGCCGCAGGCCATGAGTCCGCCGAGCCGCACGGGGCCCAGGTTGCGGGACATGAGGCCGAGGGCCATGAGGCAACGGGTCACGAGGCCGAAGCCGAGTTCAATCCCAACGAGATGATCATGCACCACATCGCGGACAGCCACGGTTGGCACGTCCTCGATTGGGACGGACACCCGGTCAGCATTCCGCTCCCGGTGATTTTGTGGACGTCCAACGGATTGGTGGTGTTTTCGTCCGCCGAGTTCCACCACGACATTGAAGGCCACCACGTGGTTGAGGCGGGCGGGCTTCAGTTTGTCAACAAGCACGAGAAGATTTACTACGCCGGCACCGAAGACAAGCCCATTGACCTCTCGATCACGAAGAACGTACTCGCTCTGCTCGTGGGCGCGGTGGTGCTGCTTTTGATCTTCTTCTCGGCGGCGCGCTACTACGCCAAAAACACCAACGCTGCGCCGCGCGGACTCGCAGGCTTTGTGGAGCCGTTGATTCTGTTTGTGCGCGACGACATTGCCCGCGGAGCGATTCCCGAGAAGCACCTCAATCGCTTTGTGCCCTACCTGCTCACGCTGTTCTTTTTCATTTGGGTGAACAACTTGCTAGGTCTGGTGCCTTTCTTCCCCGGAGGCGCCAACTTGACGGGCAACATCGCCGTGACCCTGGTGCTGGCCGTCTTCACGCTGGTGATCACCAACGTCAACGGAACCAAGGACTACTGGATGCACATTGTGTGGATGCCCGGGGTGCCCACGCCGCTGAAGCCCATTTTGGCCCTCATCGAGCTCATCGGGGTGTTCACCAAGCCGTTCTCGTTGATGATTCGTCTCTTCGCCAACATTACCGCCGGCCACATTCTGGTCCTGTCGCTGGTTTCGCTGATTTTCATCTTTGAGTCGGTGTGGATTTCTCCCGGATCCATCATTTTGACCCTCTTCATTTCGACTTTGGAACTCCTGGTTGCTGCACTGCAGGCCTATGTCTTCACGATGCTCACGGCGATGTCATTTGGCGCCGCGGTTGAAGAGCACCACCACGACGACCACGCGCACGCCGAAGGACACCACTAACGTTTTTTATTTTTCAATCGTTTCACTTCAAATACCCCCTAAACAATGACTGGTAGTATCGCTGCAATCGGAGCTGGCCTCGCAGTAATCGGTGTAGGTCTTGGCATTGGCCGCATCGGCGGACAAGCTAGGGACGCCATCGGACGTCAGCCGGAAGCTTCGGGCAAGATCCAAACCGCCA
>JACCDZ011346326.1_pt1 | contig 41792 bp, 35 predicted proteins | sample 7449551 | NCBI WGS metagenome assembly JACCDZ01 (sample SAMN15323452, study PRJNA562643) | freshwater metagenome | isolation source: river surface water | place: USA:Blue River Watershed | collected 2017-08-18
AATGGCTATTACTGTGCCTAAGCCCAAATCAGACTCAGAATCACTGATCCAGCGCTGCCCCTGTGCAAATTTAATCATCGTTTCGTCACTCCAAAAAAGGGGCGCTATGGTACTAAGAAATGCGCCTTACTGCATTAGCTGTCTGCGGATTATTTTAGCTGGTCTTGGCAAAATGCGCTGAAGTGAAAAAATAACGTCTATTCCGTCACGATATTGTCATCCGAAATCGGGATTCTTACTCTAGAGTTAAAAACGAGAGTACGTTTCTTTATCGCTGCTAAGGAGCTGCATATGGCGCGAAGAAAAATCAAAGAGAAAAAAGTTTACGTCCTTGATACCAACATTCTGCTGCACGAACCCTTCGCTTTTCTAAACTTCCAAGAACATGACGTTGTTATACCGATGACAGTGCTGGAAGAACTTGATCATATTAAAGACAAACAAAAAGATGTCAGTCGAGAGGCAAGAGTTGCCATCCGGGCGCTTGAAGATGCGCTTAAAGACGCGACGCCTGAACAAATGCTGCAAGGCGTCGCCTTAACTCGGCATGGTGAAGACGTTGGTGCTGGGCATTTGTTTATCGTCAATGACCATCATATCAGCGATCAAATTCCTGGCCTTCCTGGTGGAGAAAACGATCATCTCATCATCAACACTGCGCTGTTTTTACAACGAGAAAAAGCGCCGACCAAAGTAATTTTGGTGACCAAAGACATCAACATGCGTCTGAAAGCTAAAGGCGCCGGATTAAAGCAAGTTGAAGACTATCGTACCGACCAACTGATTGATGATGTTCGATTTTTATACAAAGGTTATTATAAGTTTGCCGGTGATTTCTGGAGCCAAGTGAAAGATTGTCGTAGTAATAATGAAGGCCGAGAAACTTACCATTATCTCCCTCGAACGTTACTGCCAAACGCTTATATCAACGAGTATTTGGTTGACGAGCACGAAACCTTTGCCGGCCGAGTCGTTGCCATCAACGAGCACGAACTTAAAGTGTTGGATTTAGGGTTTGAGCGGTTGTTGCATAAACACGCTTGGGGTATTCATCCCAAAAATGTCTACCAAGCGATGGCACTGAATGCCTTATTAGATCCGGAAATGGATTTAGTAATTTTGACGGGCCCGGCGGGCTGCGGGAAAACACTGCTGGCACTGGCTGCTGCGCTGGAATTAGTGATTGAACGTGGCTTGTACGATAAAGTGATAGTGACTAGAAACACACCGGAAATTGCTGAATCAATTGGCTTTTTGCCAGGTTCGGAAGAAGAGAAAATGGCGCCATGGTTAGGGGCAATCACCGACTCATTGGAAGTTTTGCATAAGACCGATGAGCACCCGCACGCCAGTGTGAATTACATCATGGAGAAGGCAAATATCCAGTTTAAATCGGTGAACTTTATGCGTGGTCGTAGTATTCAAAATGCGATTGTGTTGCTTGACGAGTGTCAAAACCTAAGTGCAGCGCAATTAAAAACCATTATTACCCGTTGTGGTGAAGGCACAAAATTGATTTGTTCTGGCAATTTATCGCAGATTGACAGCAATTATTTGACTGCCGTGACTTCGGGTTTAACGTATATCGTTGAACGTTTTAAGAATTTTGAAGGCAGCACCACCATTAATCTCAATGGCGTTGTACGCAGTCGTTTGGCCTCATTTGCTGAGGAAAATTTATAATGAAGTAACCGCCGTCAACAGTGACGGCGTTCAGAACAGATTGACTTGCCTTATTGATCAGTTAGGCTAGTTAATCTGTCGCTGAAGTATGGAGTTGCTTGCTAGTGAAATGGTTTTCGTGGATTACTTGGTTTTTTGTGCTAAGCCTGCTGCTAATTTGGAGTTCGGGCTACTGGTTTTGGTCGCAAGCCGTGCGCGGTCAATATACCGAGCAAAATATCGAGATTAAACAGAAACTTGAAATCACCCAAAACTTATTGGGAAGCTGGCAACAAAGTTATCGGTTAAATCTTGGGTATTTGCAAAAACAGCTCGCCGATTGGGATCCTGTTTCTATCAACAATCCACTGCTTGATCCTTGGCAAGAAGTCGACGACAAGCTTAGTCATGCGTTGTGGCAAGATAAATTACTCGCGTATGCAGTGCTTGATAGTTCTGGCCGCGTGTTGCGTTTAAGCTCGAATCAAGCCGGGGATTTGTTTGCACAAACGCAAGCTACCCCTGTTGCGGAGTTTTTTTTGCCGCCGTTAGTCACGTCTGAGCAATGGATAATCCCAATCCTTTTCCGTATCAACAATCAATCTATTATGTTGTGGTTTGATGCTTCGGCATTAAAGCTGCAAATTTACCAACAACTTTCGGTCGAGAATTCCTTAACGGAATTTCAGTTGATTAGCCAAAAAGGTGAGCTTTGGACACCGAGTCAATATCGTCGAACTTTGTTAGCTCGGCTGGGCAATCAAAGTGTGACCCCGATTAAACTCGAAAAGTTCTATGCGAAAAAACCGCCCGAAGATTTAATTCTCAGTCGCCAACGTTTTGATAGTTCTGCTGGCTGGTCCTTTACATCAGTCTTTTTAGCCATGCAAAAGCAATTACATGGTGCGGCGGCAGATTACTATCCCAATTATATGGGGCGACCCGCACTTGCGGCGTGGCGTTGGTCTGATGCATGGCAAGCATTTATCGTCATAGAGCGTGACGCGACGCAAATCGTTCAGCAGCAAAAATCTTGGTGGCGTTATGGATTAATGGCACTCATTGGCTTAAGTCTGTTCTTAACACTGGGTTTTTATTTAGTGCAGCGCCGTTTGCAGTTAACTGATGATGCCTCGCAAATTGAAGACTTCAGCGTCGTCGAAGCCGCCAGTTTTGGCGATGCTTCTGTCGCAGGAATGGGCAATTCGGCCCCCCAAGCAATTGGCTTGGATGTGCCCGCGGCCAAGATGCCAAATGATCTGAGCTTAGACACTGCAGAGGTTTTAATTCCAGCTGCAGATCCGGTCAAAGCGACCGATACCATGCCGGCGACGCTCGCCATTGATGACGATGCTGAGCCAGGACGACTGCTTGCTGCGGCAGATTTGGTCGATGAGGCTGGCAAGGCATTAGTCGCTGATTTGCCGCGATTATCCGCCAGTAGTTGGCCTGTTGACGCTTATCGGCAAAGTAGTCAGCAACGCGGTTTGTTTGCCATCGCGTTGCAACCAGCTTTAGCCCAGTTGCTGCAGCATCTTCGTCAAAAACTGCCACAGCATGAAATTGGTTTGGAGTTTTCCGATGATCTACCGCTTTGGGTCGAACTTCCATGGACATCGGTACAAAGAGCTCTGCAATATTTGTTATTGCAGGCCTGTATTCGAGCGGAAAAAAGCGAAATTATCCTGCGAGCTATGCTTGCCGAGCAACAACTCCTGCGATTTGAAATCATCGACGGCGGCACAAGCCTGACCGATGGGCAGTGGCTGAATTTATTGCATCCAGAGGGTAATGCCAAAGATGATGTGATTTTTCGGAAAATTCAACGCGAGTTGAATTTGATGTCAGCGCAGCTTTCCGGAGTTTCAGAACCTGGTGGTAATAAGATGATTATTAGCATTCCGGTCGAGGTTCTGCTTCATGTCGATGAAGGCAGTCAAACAGAGCTGCAGCTGGTTGATGCAACCGCGTTGTTACTGACGCCAAGTGGCGAACTTCAGCATTTGTACCGACGATTATTACGCCACACCGGACTTGAATTAATGCCGCTGGATGATGCAGAACAATTCATGCAATGGTGCGCTTTACAACAACAGCAAAAACTAGATTTTCTGTTGTTAGACGAATTGTTTGTGCGTAATGATGTCACTCTTGCCGAAAAACTGTTGCGGATTGTCCGGCGCTACTTTCCGCAAACCCAGTTGTTAGTGATTACTGCCCAGCCAACGCAATGGCGCGAGTTAATTTCAACACTCCAACTGCGGCTGTTGCTAAAACCGTTAGTAAACACACTATTGCAACAAGCTTTAATGGCTGGCGAACCCGGATTATTTGCATTTAAGCCGCAAAAAGTCTGGCTTTATCAACCTGAATCATTGCAATATTGGTTTCAGGAACAGCAATTACTGACTCTGGGCTATCAAGTGCAACGGGTCAGCGAGCGCAAACAGTTATCCGGTTTGTCTGCAAATGACGTGGTGTTAGTGCCCTCGACCTTGCAAGCGGATGAAGATTTGAGCAATTGTCGAGCATGTATCCTGTGGACTTGCCAGAGTTTTAGCGAGTTTTCCGCGGTGCAGCACGGTTGGCTCGTTGGCCAAGGTGCAAGTGCATTAAGTCGTCAATTGTTTGTCTTAATATCATCACGTCAATTTGCCGAGTAGTCGATGAATCCATTTTTAACCGAATACCGCCGTCTACAACGATATAGCGTCATGCTGTTGTTAGTGATTTCATTATTAATGACAGTCATCCATTATTTCCTCTCATTATCAGATCGGTTGGCGCATCGACAAGAGTTGTTGAACTCCAGTGCAGAAACCTTAGAGCAAGAAGTTAAGCCTTATCAATTTCTGCTGAACTATCTTAAATCTAATGCTGAAGTGGCATTTTCTGAAACCAGTACCACAACAGCTGATTTAGTCAGTGGTGTCTCCTTAGCGGACACCAGCACCGATGCGCTGCAAATGTTTGATCAACCAACCTCAGCCATGCTGGGGCAACTGAATAGTGGGATGCAATTTGCGGGACGTAGTCTCGCGGGTATCAAACGGATCGCTTATGTATCCACTGAAGGCCTGTGGTATCAATCCCGAACCATTAATCATGTTGATGATTTAATGGTCAAAGTCTGGCAGGACTTGGGGCAAAAGAGCATAGTTCAGCAAAATAATCAGCCTTTGTTGCATGTGGTCCTCAGTGAAAGCAGTATTTTTGCTTTGTCCGTGCCGGTTACCCAAAATGGCCAGCGCCGCGGTGCACTCGTGATGGAGTTTGATTTATCCGCACTATTGATGATGGTCAGTAAGTCACAACCAGATAAAAACTTTATATTGCTCAATGATATCAGTGAAGTGATGTTAGCAAGTAAACAAGGGAAATTGGTCGCAGCGCACGTTTATGATGGTGCCCACCAACATGACAATCTGAAAAGTTTACAGACACTGCCACTGGCGTTAAATGTGCAGTATGAATCCGGATCTGCTTTTCGAACTGAGTTAGCCGACTTCGTCACTCATTTCATCGGTTATGCCGTTGCACTCTTTGTCCTAAGTGCCTTCCAAGTTCGCCGGTTTAAAACTAAGGTGCTGGCTCCTTTTGCCAAGTTAATGGTGCATGTGTCGCGGTTGTCACATGGCGATCAACAAGGTGTTCGTCGAGTCTCAGAAGATTGGCGCGAGTTATTTCGACAAATTGATGAGCTGGCAAAACCTGATACTAAAGCAAACGATGAGTAAATTGACGATTATCGATTGCTTGTTGATATTGCTCGGTTAACTGACCTATCGGCAGTTCGAGTGGCCCGGTGGCATCAATCAGCAAAAATTTGATGCCATCAATTTCAAGTGCTTTTTCGTTTTTCACCGCCGGAATTTGTGCGGCAATTACCGCATGATCGCGAAAATAGATGATCCTAAATTGACTGTTCGGGAAGATATTTTTCATCACCCCTGCAAATAACACAGCTTTGCTATCACAGTCACCACGATGATCATACAAAAGCTGCAGCGGCGGACTGTAACCAGCGCCAGCTGATTCTTGGCGGTCTGATAAATCTTGATAGGGGATGCGCTGGATCCATAACGCGAGCTTGTTGGCGATTTGTCGAATATTGTTACGGCCATAAACGTCAGTAAAGGCTTTTGCGACCGGTTTTAATTCGTCGATGCTCAATTGTAGAAATCTAAAGTGGTCAGGAATGACCACAGCTTGATGATTGGGCAATTTCAATAGATAAAAGTAACCTTCTTGCAGGTAGTGGTCGTATGCCTTTTGTTTGGTTTGCTCCAGCAGCGCCATTGCAGACTCTACAGCGTCGTCATCTTTGCCTTTGATTTGAATATCCAGCGGCAAATTGGCTGGCGACAGTCGAATTCGCAGACCTTGTTGCTGCAGTTCAGCAGCTTTGAGAACGAGCTGATTGCGGACGTGGAGTTTAGCCAATTCCGCGGAATAACGGCGTAATCCACGAAACTTCTGCAGGTTTTGATTGCTCAGTTGAAAGGTAATGCCTTTATCCGGCCAGTTATAGCGAAGTTCAGTGTATTTTTCATTTTCGATGCGGCCAACATCAGTTGCCGCATCGACTGAAGGATGCAGGAGTAGACTAACAGCGAGTAGCACTACTTTGTTCAATGCGGCTTTTCCGACGGAAGTAATATAAACAGCTTAAGCCGAGGATCGACAGAATGCCAACGCTGCCGGCACTTTCCTCATAGTAAACTGCGGGCTCATCGTTATAGGTATCTTCTAATGCCATCCGGTCTAGGGTTGCTGTGTCGTATCCAGAGATTTCAGCAAGGTTGTATCCAGTCTGTGCATCTTTTAGTTGGATACGTAATTTGTACATGCCGCGCGGTAGTGTCTTGATGTCGGTTTCAATCGCAAACCAATCCTGATTGCTGACTCCTGACAAATTAAACACGGTAGAGGTATAAATAATCGTTTCGTAACCGCCATTGCCGATCAAGCTGTAGACGGCATAAGCGGGCTGGCGGGTGTATTCGGTATTGGCATCAAAGCGAATATAAAGACGGCTGTAGTAACCATTGTTATTGAAATCGCTTTTAAGTGTCAGATTGATGGTTTGAAACCACGCAGTACTTAAATAACTCTGATTTACCGCTGTGCTTTGTGCCGCAGCGGTGGCGGTGGTATCTGCCAGCACGCCGATAGGCAGTTTTAATGCGGCAGCTTGTGCTGCGTTTGGTGCTAGGATCTCGCGAGTTGGTTGCAAATTCTCTTCAAGTTCGCTCGCAAAGAGCACTGAGGCGGTCGTGGAGAACAGCAAACTGGTGCTCAAAATTAGGGCGTTTTTAGTTAGCTTTTTCATCTTCAATCTCTTTTGCTCGGCAGATGGTGGGAGGCTTTGGTATCATCTTGGTTGCAACGGCCTGAATTATGGCTGAATTTAATGTTAAAGAGAGTACAGATGAAAGTTTCCAAGACAATCAAGGTGACCACTGCCAGTGAGGCTATCGACTTATTGACGCAGGCACTACCGGAGTTGTCGAAAGGTCGGCTGAAAGATGCGATGAATAAAGGCGCATTGTCGGTGCAAAAAGGTAAACAACATCGTCGTTTGCGCCGCGCTCAAGCCATAGTGCAGCCTGGTGAAATCCTTCATCTCAATTACGATGATGATTTGTTGAGCCGTAGTTGTGACCCTGCAGAATTAGTTGCAGATGAAGAGCAATATAGTGTTTGGTATAAGCCGCCAGGTATGTTGTCGCAAGGGAATGAATGGGGTGACCATTTAGCCCTGCTGCGTTATGTCGAATTACACTTTGGGCAAAAACGCCAAGTGTTTTTGGTTCATCGGTTGGACCGCGAAGCCAGTGGTTTAGTGGTTATCGCCCATAGTAAAAATGCGGCAGCTGCATTGAGTTTGTTGATGCAGAATCAACAAATGCATAAGACTTATCATGTGCAAGTTCGCGGTCAATTCAGCGCGGCGCTAAAAGCCCGAGGACAAGTTGATTTACCCATAGATGGTAAGGAAAGTTGCAGTCAATTCCAAATCTTGACCGAAGTCGTCGAGCCGAGTCGCACTTGGTTAGCGGTGAATTTGATCACTGGTCGTAAACATCAAATTCGCCGACATTTCGCGGCAGTCGGTCATCCGGTGATGGGCGACCCGCAATATGGCAATCATAACCAGGATCCTGCAGGCTTAGCTCTGCAGGCGGTTGCTTTAGAATTTACTTTGCCGGGCAAACCGAAACGGCAATATGAGTTGCCTGCAGCACTACGCCGTTTTTCTCTGTGCTAAAGGGAGTTCGGTTAATTTAATCAGCCCCAGTTGTAATGCATTCTGCAGATCGGCTTGAATGTTTTCGCCAAGCCAACTGCACGGAACTGATTGAAAACAGCGGACAACAATAGATTGCAATGGTGTTGTGGTTGGCGGCATGGTGTGAAAACTGTGAGCCACTAAGTGGCTTAAACCCGTTACCGCTTGTGGCTGGATATTCGCACCGAGTAGCGTGGTCATATTTCCTTGCCAACTCCGCCATTGTGAGCCCAATAACTGCTGTAGTGCGCTTAGTCGCTGCGACGTCTCATTTTGTAAAATCAGCTCATCAGCCTCTTGCCAGAGCAACCAGAGTTGTTGCTGATACCAACAACTTGCCAGTAACTTTTGCTCCGGCAACAACCCGAGCACAGCAGGAATATTGTTCTCGGTTAAAACAGCACTTTGCCAGACTTGCAGCTGTAACTGTTGCTGATTTTTCAGCGCGGCTTGCGCTTTCTTTGAAAATTCAAGCCAGTCGTGATGAAGCGGCATGGTTATTGGTTGGCGACGTCGCCACATCCACACCACAATCAGCAGCAACATCGCCGCGACGAAACTTGCAGCAAGTTGCCAAAACTTTATTTGTTGCGCGCTCCGCTTGAGTTCTTTTTCTAATTTCTTTTGGCTTAAGCTGTTTTGAAGAGGATCCATCAGTTGTTTTTGTTGCTCTGAATTCAGTTGAAACCGAACTTCATTGGCTAATTCTGCTTGCTGATACGCTTGTTGCCACTGTTGTTGCAGCGCATGAACTTTTGCCGATTTCTGTAAAAACTCTTCTTGTAAAAATAACGGTAAGCTTTTGAAATCGTTTACTTTTGGAAAATATGCTATGGCTTTTTCTGGTTGGTTTTGCCCAAGGGCTAGCTCAACCTGTGCTAAAGCAGTTTCTGTTGCCATAGTTACTGAACGAATTTGGGTGTAGAGCTGCTGTGCTTTACTGAGCAACACTTCAGCTTGTTGCCAGTTCTTGTTTGCCAGAGCAAGCTCTGCTTGACCATAATATGCTTGAGCGATCATGGTTGGGTCATTGATTTCGTTCGCAAACTTCATCGCCTGCTGTAAGTCAGCTTCTGCTTGAACCAGCTCACCAGTTTGCTGCAGCGTTTGAGCTTTATTCAGCAACACCGTAATGAGCTGGTTACGTCGTTCTGGCATCTGCAACAATTGTTCCGCTTGCGCAAAATGCGACAGTGCAATGGGGTATTGTTGTAACTTGTGATAGGCCATACCGAGGCGCAAATGGATTGATCCAAGCGATGTTGTCCGGCCAAGTTCCTGTGCTAACCGCAGCCCTTCTGACAGATGTAATTGCGCCAATGCATAGTTATTTTGCTGGAGAGCCAAACGACCGGCGATAAGTCTTGCTTGTAGTTCCTCGCTGGCGAGTTGATGTTCGACGGCAACACTGATAGCGGCATCGGCATAACTAACGGCCTTGGGGATCTGGCCAAGTTGGTTATAGGCTTGAGCAAAACTCTCAAAGATGGCTGCTTGTAACTGCGGTTTGCTTGGGTGGTCGAGATACTGCACATGTTTTTCTGCTAACAACAACGTGTCAACGGCGCTTGGTGTGTCGCGAAACAATAACCCATAGACTAATGCTTTATGTCTTAACGCTGCGATTTCTAAGTCAGGGCTAAGACCAAGCTCTAGCGCTTTATTTACGCTGGTCATGGCGCCATCTTTGTTTAATAAACTGAGATACCCGTGGCTCAGCAATAGCCAATCTTCAGCATTACTGCTTTGCTCGATGGTTTTACTCAAGCTTGCTACCGCAGTTTTGGGATCTTTTTCCTGCTGTTCTAGCCGAGAGGCAAAATTAGCCGCATGTAACGTGGATGCCCAGAGTCCAAGAAGTAACCACCAATAACGACGCATGCCAAACTCCAGAATAGGAACGAATAATGATTCTAAACAGCAGCTGCTCACAACGCTACAAATATTGTCAGCAGATTCTAATTGCCTGTTTATTCGAATATGCATGAATATTTTCAATCACTTGATTGACCAAATTTTGCATCGCATCAGCACTTGCCCAGGCCACATGGGGACTGAGTAGTAAATTGGGGAGGTTAGTCGACAGAATTAAATCAGTTGGCGAGGGCGGCTCCACGAGCAAAACATCTAAGGCAGCACCAGCCAAACGTCCGCTGCGTAAAGCGTCGATTAGGGCTGACGGATCGACCAACGCGCCGCGAGCGGTGTTCACCAGTAACGCAGAAGGTTTTAGCAAGTTGAATTCGCGCGCGCCGAGCATGAAATCGCCACCCACGGCAGGGCAATGCAAAGACAGCACATCGGCTTTGGCTAAGGCTTCAGTGAAGGCGACTCGACCTTCGCGCACAAATTCAGCATGCGGCCGTTCTGCAACACAGATCTGCATGCCAAACGCCTCGGCCAATTTGGCGGTCGCTTGGCCTAAGCTGCCAAAACCGACGACGGTCATCGTAAGCCCATGTAACTGACGGATGGGATGTTTCAGCAGACAGAAGATTGGGCTTTGGCTCCATTCGCCTGCGGAAATCGCCTGGGTGTTGTTGACGATTTGATTGGTGAGCGCCAATAGCAGGGCTATAGCGTGTTGCGATACAGCATGTGTTGCATAATCACGTACATTGCAAACGGTGATGCCAAGGTTTTTCGCGGCATTAAGGTCAACATTATTAATGCCGGTCGCCGCCACGCAGATCAGTCGTAGCATCGGTAATTGCTGCAGCATTTCGGCAGTTAACTGGACTTTATTACTAATTGCGATCTCGGCATTGGCTAACCGCGCAACGACTAATTCCGCGGGCGTAGTGCCATAACTGGATAAGTGATAGCGGTTATCCAAAGCAGACCAATTGGTATTGGGCAGGGTGTCGGCATCCAGCAAAACTGCTTGTTTCATGCGAAAGTTCCTATCGAGCGGATATGCTGCGCAGCATCTTCAATGTGCATATTTTACTTAGCGATTAATAACATCCGAGTACATCGGGGCTAACTTGGCCAACAACGCGTTTTGCGTTGTTACGGGGATCTGTTGTGCGCTCATCACTTTGATGAAGTGGTTCACCAAATTATCAAAATCGGCCGGGGTGATGGCAAAACCAGTATGGCTTTCTTGCATGGATGCCCCTGTGTACTGGCAAGGTCCACCCGATAATTGGCAGAGCTGTTCAATTAGCAGTCGGCGAAATCGGACAATATCGGTATCTTTAAAATGATGCACAATTTGTGGGTCTCGTTCAATTTCAACCAGCACCCCATCGACTAGCTGTTCAAGCCCTGCAGTAGCACCCAATTGTTGGTACAAACTATCAGTTGGTCGCGAGGGATTGGCGCAGCCTGTCAGCAAGCCAAACAGCAATGCAAAGAAAAAGGCGGTAGGTTTTGAAAAATTTACCATGTAGCCTCCAACGCGAGATAATAACCCTGTTGCTTGGGCAGGCCTGCAATAGCGCCCAAGTCGACATAGCCTCCAACCAAACTGACGTTTTTATTAATAAACCATGCACCAAATACATCGCGCCAATGCTCTTCATCGGCAAACGCTAACTGATTCGGTTTTTGTCGAAATTCCGCCCCAACCGCCCAGTGTGGTGTTAACAACACTGCTGCGGATAGCTCTGTCATTAACTGATAGCTATTGTCGGTTGCGCTACCAAAGCCTAATAATCCAGTCTGATTGGCTTTAGTTGCGCGTACTGTGGCATTGAGCAGTAGGTTGCGACCTGCAACGGCATCAAGCCATACTTTGCTGGCTGCAACATACCAATCGACACCCTGGTCGTCTCGGGCGCCAACCGCTTTTGGTAAATCAAAATTTTGATGTTTTTTCCATTGTGCACCCAGGCTGATTTGCGGCATTTCGGTATAAAGTAGCTCGCCAGCAACATGGTATTTAACGCCGACAATGGTTTGGCGCAGGTCGCCGCCAAGGGTATCGAGGGCGAATGTTTGTTTGGTTAATGATACTTCGATTTGATTGCCATAACTGAAGCCTGCACCTAGGGTGTTTAGACGAAAATCGTCGACCCCAACTTGGTTGCTAAACCCGGTAACCGACCATTGTCCAGAGCTGGCATAACCATTGATCACCGCCCATGGCACTATCCCGCCTCCAGCCGACCCTTCGATGGTGGTAGCGCCGCCAGTGCCGATCACTTTACTGCCAGCTATTGCTGAGCTGCTGTAGAAAACCAACAGTGAAAGTAGCAGCGAAAATGGCAAATAACCCAGAGTGGTCATCAGGTTTCCTTAAACCAAGTGGTTTTCTCTGTCGGAAATGCTTGCATCCATGCTAAGAATAAGTCCGCTTTTAACGGCCTTGCAAAATAATATCCTTGAACTTTATCGACACCGGCAACCAATAATTTTGCCAAACCCGCTTCATTTTCTAAGCCTTCCGCGGTCACACGCAAGCCAAGCCCATGCGCGAGTTGCGTGGTCGCCAACACAATTAATTCGTCGTTTTGGTTATGTTCAATATCCTTCACAAACGCGCGGTCAATCTTAACTTCATGGACAGGCAATTGTTTTAAATAGGCTAATGACGATTGACCGGTGCCAAAATCGTCGATTGCCAGCTCAATGCCCATGCTCCGGAGTTGTTGTAAATTCCGGATCACCTGCTGAGGGTCTTGCATCACTGCCCCCTCGGTCACTTCTAAAGCGAGTGCTGAACCGGCCACTTGGTATTTGGTTAACAGCTGGCTAAGTTGTTGCGGCAAGTCAGGATTAAGTAGGTCGTAGGCAGATAAATTGACCGCTACGTTAAAATCAAAACCAGCTGCAGACCAATTTGCCAGCTGCGAAATAACCTGCTCAATCATCCAATCTGTGACCTGCGAAATTAATCCTGAGTGCTCGGCGAGTCGGATAAATTCATCCGGAGGAATAAAACCCAGGCTTGGATGTTGCCAACGGATCAGTGCTTCGGCGCTGCGGGCTCGCGGTTGCTGGATAGCAACTTTAGGTTGATAAACCACAAACATTTGGCCGCTTTGCAGGGAATAGGGCAGATCATGCAATAACATCAATTCCCGTTGATGACTTTCATCTTGGCCTTGTTGGTAGCTCGCCCAGAGTTGATTGCTGGTTTTGGCATGCACCATCGCGATGTCTACACGGCGCAGCGCATCGTCACTAGAGATGCTTTGTTTTGGACAAAATACCGTCGCCAGTGCAACTTTGAGGTTTAACCGAGACTCACCAAGCTGGAACTCACTGCTCAGTTGTTGTTGTAACTGCAGTACTTGCCGCTCATCGAGCATTTCGTTGATTGCTAGAAGAAATTCGTCACCGCCGAGTCTGGCTACCATTGCTAACGGCAGTGGTAACTCGGTAAGGCGAGTGCCCAATTGCTGTAATAACAAGTCGCCATTGCTGTACCCGAAGGCATCATTAACATGTTTAAAATCTTTAATGTTGACGAGCAGTAATTGCAAATCTTGTGCTTGCAAAAATGCCGGTAGCTGCGCTTCGACTAAGGTGCGATTGGCCAGCCCCGTCAAACTATCGTGTTGACTTTGGTAGACAATATCTTGCTCTCTCGCCGAGATATCTTGCTGCATTTTTTGTAAGGTTTGTGACAATAAACCGAATTCGCCACGTCCAACCGCGGGGGCTGCAACTTGTAAACCGCGACCGATGTCACGGGCAAATTGGCTAAGTCGTTGCAATGGGCGGCTAATGTTCCGCGCAAGAATTAGCGCTAACAACAAGGCCAGTGTCAGACCTGCGCCGAAAATCACAATCAGTTGCGAACGCGCTTCACTATAACTTTGCTGCCAGCGAGAAGTTGGCAAATGTAACCATGCGAGAATTTTACCACTATGATCGAGAACCCGGCTGGTACTTAACATTTCGCCCTGACCGCTGGTGAACAACCAAGGATCCTGAGCGGATACGGCTAGCTCCGCAAAGTCTTCGGTATTTAGCGTGCTGTTTAACAACGTGATGCCGGCGTTCTCAGTTTGAAAGACAAAACTGATATCGAGTTCAGTAATGCCTTTAATGCCTAACGCTAATTTTTGGTCAAGTGCAAAGCCCATTCCGACCCAAGCGATCAGCTGTGGTGCTTTCACCGGGACCATGACTAATTGGTAGGCTTGATTACCTAAATGGACGATGTCAGTGAAGCCTTCATTTGCCGCTTTTTTCATGTCTCGATTGAGTTCAGCAATTTGGCTGGTATCGAGTTGCTGTGCGGTGCTGGCAAGTAATTCGCCGTTGGGCGAGAGCAAAATACTGATATCAGCATCAATTCTCGTGCCGTAGTTATCGAGTACGGTGGCGATAGTTTCCTGTTCACGCAGGGCGACGGCCTGACGAAAACCAAAATCACTGGCGACTATTCGGACTGAGGTGCTTAACTGAGTTGCGCGATTACTGAGCGCTTGTTGAAACACTTTGCTCGCAACGTTCAGGGCTCGTAGCGCTTGGGTTTCACTGTCCCTTTTCATTGCGCTTAAAGTGGCAAAGCCAATGGCAATGGTCATCAGGCTGAGTAACCCCAGCAGCAATGAAATGAGTTGACCACGAAAACTATTAAACATGAGACCTCATCACTAGTGTCCAGCTGCGACTGCAGATTATCACATTTGTGGCAAATGCAGGGAAATGAAAGCATTTTTCTCAAGCGATACAATGAACTAACACTAGCAGGAACTGAGCAGAACAGCCAATTGATTGCGGGGCTAAGCTTCAGCAAAAAAAAAGCCGGAAGCAGATGTTCCGGCTTTTACGCTGACGATTTGATGTTACGCGCGACGACGGCGTAATAGCCACACTGCCGGCAACAGTAACAACGCTGTTGCTGGCGCTGAAACTGGTGCAGGGGCACCGTTCACTTGAATTTTAGCGCCATTAAAGCTGAAACCACCGATATTGCTGTTAGATACAGCATCCCACAACTGAGCATTGTCGATGCTTAAATCATGTAAGCCAGCTACTAACGCGGTAAAACGCACTGTTGCCAGGGTAATTGTCCCTTGTTGCAGTGCCGCTAAATCTAAGTAGTTGTCGTATAAGTTGGCTTCATCGATATATAAAGCACCGTTGTTGTGATCAACAGTCGTGAAGTTCACATCAGTAAACGGGGTAAATTGCGTCCCGAAAGTGACGTCAACAAAACCCAGTTTATTGCTTAAGAACGACAGATTTAACATAAAGCCAGCAAGGCCATCTTTGTAATCATCTACGATAAAACGGGCTGAAATAACATCGCTTGTCTCGTAGCTTGATTTATCTAACTCAATATTAATGACCGTGGCCTTGGCATTCACACCAAAACACAGCACGGCTAAACAGAATAATTTTTTCAACATTTTCAAAACCCTTAATTATTTAATTGCGCAGCGTGCATAAGTACACATGGCGGTCATGGCGCGAGCATCTAAAGCAGAAACGACACCATCTTTGTTAAAGTCATATTCCAAACCTAAACGCACACCTGACTTCAATTTAGCGTTAAACAGATTGACGTCATTAGTATCGACATCACCGTCTAAGTCTAAGTCAGCAGGGCTACGTGTTTTTAGGTCAAGTTCAACGACTACAGGATCGTGATCTGAAGCGCGGAACGGGCTTGGTTGGTAGAAATCAACAGCTTGCTGAGATGTTTTCAGCTCAGTGTTGTAATCAAATAAGGTCGTTTCGTCAGCGTTGATATGCCATTCCATCGCATAAACTGCTTGCGTCGATAAACTGCTGCTGGCTAGCGCGTGATCTAAATAACCTGCTTCACCACCAAACACATAGCTATAACCATGAGCACCTTGGTATTTTTCAACCAAGTTGACGAAGCCCTTGTTCACTAGGGTAGTGATTGGCGTTTCTTTAGCGTAGGCGTTTAAGTCGCCCATGATTAAAACGTCAGTATCTGCAGTACCAGTAGGCTTAGTGGCAAGCCAGTTGGTCAACTCGTTAGCTGCTTGCACACGGGTAGGGGTCCAGCAACCTTGACCATCTTTTAAGTCACGATCTGGGTTGGTGTTACCGCTTGGGCAGCTACCTTTCGATTTGAAGTGGTTAACCGCGAAGGTAAATACTTCATTGTTGCTTAATTGACGGAAGCTCTGCACCAATGGCTGACGGTTGCCAAAGGCGAAAACACCCGTATTTAAGGTCACAGCAGCACCAACAGGGGCAACTTTGCTTGGTTTGTATAACAGGCCAACTGCGATTTCGTCAGAGCCAAGTTCAGTAGTCCCTGGAACTTGTACATATTGGTAAGTGCCTGCACCTAATTTGGCGTTTAAGCGGCTTACCAAATCAACGATGGCACTTTGCTCAGCATAACCGTCGTTTTCGATTTCCATCAGACCCACCACATCAGCATTAACCGCAGTTAACGCGGCAACAGTTTTCTCGGCTTGGCGAGAGAACTCAAGCGCTGTGGTCGCGCCACGAGAGGTTGGGAAACCGCCACCTAAACCGTCACCGTTGAAGTAGTTCAGCACGTTGAAGCTTGCTACTTTTAAGGTGCCAAGGTTGCGTAACCGCGGTAAATCCTCACGCGCGTTGCTGGCGGTAAATTGCACCTGACCTTCTGGCAGAATGCGCCAAGCGCTGAAGCTGTAATCTAATACACCACTTAAGGCGCTGACGGTATCGCCAGTACGCACTGGGTTATTTATCGACAAGCCAGGCGCCGGGTAGACCACGTTGGCTGGGTTTTTGCCGTTTTGTAAATCATCGAGCACTAAGGTGCTACGTTTGTTCAATTCAGCCAGCGCGATAGCTTCTGCTGAGCTTGGTGCAAACTGGTTGGTTGGCACAAATAAGCGTTTAGCCGCGATGCTCAATTCACCATAAGTGCCGAAGTTGTATGAATCGACCACGGTTAAATCTTGTGGCAGATACACGCTCATGCTTTCTAAGCTCTCTAAAGCCGCGGAATTTGCATATGGCAGAGTTAACGCGACTGGCGTCACTGCTTGTGCTTGACCACAGTCTAGTAACCCGGTGCGGCGAATTTGGGTTTTGGTAAAGTATTCTTCTGCTTTACCTAACACCCGCACTTTCTGTCCAACTGTTGGGTAGGTTGTTGCGCCATTGTTGTAAACAAAAATCGCTTCTGAAGTCGCAGCATTTGCATCTTGATCCGCGAGTTCTTCTTGAACATAGAAACCATCAGCAAATTGGGTTAAACGGCTAACTACCGCTTCAACAACAACCTCTTGGCCAGCTTTTGGCGTGGTATCACCAGCGCCTTGCACTGCACTGATGAAAGTCGCAGTTTCACCACAAGCACCTAATTGTGGGCCTGTCGGAACTTGCGGATCTGTTGGGTTTGTTGGATCGGTTGGCGTGCCGCCATCAGCGGTGTGGCTGCCTAAATAAGTTACGGTGTCCTGGGCATAACCATCCCACTGCACTGCTGGATCGAATGCATCTGAACCATCGGTGTCGCCTTGGTTGATGCTGGTTTTGCGCACTAAGGTTTTGTTCAGTGTCGAGGTCAATCCTGAGCCCCAACCGCCACCTACCGGCCGTTCGCCAATTTTGCCGATGACATCTAACAATTGTGAGTCTTTATAAAGTGCAATAGCGTCATCGCCGTTGAAGTTGCCGGTACCAATGGCCATTTGCCCTTTATCTTTAATTGGCTGAATTGACCCTGTGTCGTATAACACAAAAGTCCCTTTCGCTGGGATGGTACCCGTTAAAGTAACGGTTTTGCCAACGGTGGTCGCACCGTTTGAGTAAACTTTGACACTATAACCGGTTAAGTTTAACGGAGTGTCTGCAGGGTTATAAATCTCTAACGCTTTGTTGTTAGAGCCCCCTTCTAAATATTCCGAGAAGAATGGCTCGGCTTGCACAGTAGGTGCCAGCATTGCTGACAACAGCAACATCTTCAGTTTCATCAGTGTGCCCCTTAGTTGGGTAATTTGTTTTTATTTAATATTTGGGTAAAAAATGGGCAAAAAACGGTTCATTATTATGCAAATAATGTGACCGAGCGAAGCACGATAAATGAGGAGTGTGACAGTTTCAATAAGTTCTTATTAAGTTTGTTCGAATTTAATACAAATTGTGTAAAATAAGTTGACACATTTTTTAATAAACTGTTGATTTGCATCGGCAATATCTAAATGAACGCTTAGCAAATTAAAGCGTGGGCGCTGAGGGTGCCGAGCCCGTTTTTGTTTTCCGCTCGCTGCGAGATTTTGCTGCACTTGGCGTGCTGAGCGTTGTGGGCTACCCTAGAGTTTGTGCAATGGAAGGGCAATTTATGCGTAATGTGCTTTGTCTGCTAATTGGCTCGGTGCTAAGTTTCAGCAGTGTGACGGCAATGGCAGTCGAAAATCAGTTCGCAGATTCGCCATGTGATCGAGTGGTGGGGCGTCCATGTGTGGCTTTGGTGCTTGGTGGCGGTGGTGCTCGGGGTGGCGCTCACGTTGGTGTCCTCAAGCAATTGGAAGCGCAACAAATTCCTGTCGATATCATCGTGGGGACTAGTATCGGCGCTTTTGTCGGCGGTTTATATGCGCAAGGCCATAGCCCGGAAGAAATTGAACAGCTACTTGGTGAGCTCCCCTGGGGTAAAGGATTTCGCGATCGGGTCGATCGAGACGAACTTCCGGTGCGGCGTAAACAGCAACGTGATGAATTTCCTATTAATTTTGACTTGGGCGTCGGTGCTGACGGGGTAAAGTTACCGAAGGGCGTGTTGCATGGCCAAGCGATGGCAGCGCTTATCCAAGAGGCGTATGGTTTATCGCCTGAGCTTGCGAGCTTTGACCAATTGGCTATTCCATTTCGCGCCGTGGCAACGGATTTAACCGATAGGTCGGAGGTTGTGTTAGCCGATGGCAGTTTGACCCAAGCCGTGCAAGCGTCGATGTCGATCCCTGGTGTGTTAAGGCCGATGACCGTGCGCGGTAAAATGTTGGTGGATGGCGGCGTAGCAAATAACTTACCGATCAGTGTCGCTAAGGCGCTCGGGGCCGATCAGATAATTGCCGTGGCGATAGATTCGCCGTTGCTGGCGCCGCAAGAGCTAGATAGTGCCATGGCGATCACCGAACAACTTACCAATTTCTTGGTGCAAGAGGCGGTCAATCGGCAACTCAAGTTATTAGGGCCTAACGATCTCTTGTTAAAACCCGATTTAAAAACCATCGGTACTTTAGACTTTGAAAAAATAAGGCATGCGATGGCTGGCGGTAAAGCGCTGGCTTATACCTACCAGCAACGGCTGGCAAGATACAGTCAACCTGAACATTACGCTAAGTGGCAGAAAGCGCATCGCGCCGCTTCAACCGCCACAGTCACGCTCTCGGCAATTGAATTGAGCAACGAGACTAACCTTGCAGATCCGGTGTTGACTGACCGTTTGGATATTGCGATAGACCGTCCTATCACCGAAGCGGAATTGCGTCAGGGCATCCGGCGGATCTATGGTCTTGATGTGTTAGAGCGGGTCACGGCAAGTTTGCAAAACGAACCTGATGGGACTCAACGCCTCAAATTACAAGCCATTGAAAAAAGTTGGGGACCAGCATATTTAAATTTTCGAGTTGCGCTGGAAGATGACTTTCAAAATACCCACAACTATGCAATTGCGGCGTCCTACCTGCTGACGGGGTTATCAAAGGCAGGCGCTGAATTGCAAACCGATTTACAGCTGGGTACCAATAAAGAATTGCGTTCAGAGTTTTTCTGGCCTTTTGGCCACAGTGATTTTTTCGCCAGCAGCAGCGTCACACAACAAAGAACGGTGTTGGGGTTGGAAAATAGCCAAGGACTCACGCAAGGCGATTTAACCAACCGCGAATTGCAGTTGCATGCTGAACTTGGTTGGCTACCGGCAGATCAAAGCTCGATTTCCTTCGGTGTCGTGAAGCGCGATGGTCAATTTGTGTTGCCAGCTAGCCTTGCGCAGGAATTGAATTACGCCAAGTTAAATTATCTGCGGGAAGGTTCTGCACTAAATGCGAGTTTTGATAGCTTAGACAGTCGCAGTTTTCCAAGCCGGGGTTTGCGCTTCGAAGCCAGCTGGCAATCGCTGAGAGATCGGGTGGGCGGATTAAACTCCGATAGCGATAGCATCAGCATTGATGGGCAATTTGCTCGACAATGGCGCTAGCATATTTTTCGCGGCCGCCTACGTTATGAATCAGTGGAGAAACTGGAAGGCCAGCAAGTGCTTGAGCAATTTTCTTTAGGCGGCTTACATAATTTATCTGGATATCCAGCAAATTATCTATTTGGATCAAAGGTGAAGTTCGGCAGTCTGGTATATTTGTATCAGTTCGCGGATGAGAAATTTAGCGTATTTAATGCACCATTTTACGTCGGTGCTTCCTTAGAGCGTGGGCAAGTGTTAGATAGCCGGTTTGGCAGTAATGTATTGCCATTACGTGAGGACTGGATTTGGGCAGGGAGTGTCTTTGCTGGCTGGGATAGTCCATTTGGTCCTTTGTACCTTGGCTATGGCCAAGCTGAAGCCGACTTCCAAGACAAACCTTATCGCTTTTATCTGTCATTAGGGCAGTTGTTTTAAGGGCGCAGCCCTTTTGAAATTAAGTTGAGAATTCAGTTATGACAGATGCAATTTTAGCGATCGACCAAGGGACCTCCTCTAGTCGTGCGATGGTCTTTGCTGCTGATGGTCAGTTGTTGTTGCAAGCTCAGCAAGAGTTTGCCTGTAACTATCCCCACGAAGGCTGGGTGGAGCAAGATCCCGAACAGATTTGGCTTTCAGTGCTGACGGTCTGTCGCGAGGTACTGCAGCAAGCGAAACAACATGGGATTGTTATTAAAGGGATTGGCATTACCAACCAACGAGAAACAACGTTGGTGTGGCGACGTGATAACTTTGAAGCGGTTTATCCAGCAATCGTTTGGCAAGATCGGCGCACCGCTAACTATTGCGAAGCACTCAAAGCCAGCGGCGCAGAGGGCCTGGTCCAACAAAAAACAGGGCTTTGTTTAGATCCGTATTTTTCCGCATCGAAACTGCATTGGATTTTGCAGCAACACCCAGAGATTGAGCCAAGTGAATTAGCATTTGGCACTGTCGATAGTTTTATTTTGTGGCGCTTAACTTTGGGCCAAGTGCACGCGACAGATACAACTAATGCCAGTCGCACCGCATTATTTAATATTCGGAGCTTAACTTGGGATCCGGAGTTATTAGCATTATTCGCTATTCCACCAGTTGTATTGCCGCAAGTGAAACAAAGTGCTGATTATTATGGTGAAACTGACCCACGTTGGTTTGGCGAAGCCATTCCTATTTTGGCACTTGCGGGCGATCAGCAAGCCGCGGCGATTGGTCAAGGTTGCGTCCGTGCCGGTGGCTTAAAAAGCACATACGGCACTGGCTGCTTTGCGTTACTCAATACCGGAGCCACCTGTATCGATTCGAGTCACCAGTTGCTGGCAACGGTGGCGAGTACTGTGCAAGGGAAAACGCAGTATGCCTTGGAAGGTTCGATTTTCGCGGCAGGCGCCGTAGTTAAATGGTTAAGAGACCAATTGGGAATGCTAGAGAGTGCCGCGCAGACCGAAGCACTCGCTGCCAGTATTCCTGACAATGGCGGCGTTTATTTAGTCCCGGCTTTTACTGGTCTTGCAGCCCCGCATTGGCGTTCGGATCTGCGGGCCAGCATCAGTGGCTTGACCTTTGGCTGTGGCAAGGCGCACTTGGCGCGAGCCGCATTAGAAGCCGTGGTCTATCAAACCGCAGATTTACTGGCGGCGATGAAGGCGGACGGTGCGATCATTGAAAACCTGCAAATTGATGGCGGTATGGTTAACAATCATTGGTTCTGTCAGTTCTTGGCTGATGTACTTGACTTGCAAGTGATGCGACCGTTACAGACTGAAACGACCGCTTTTGGCGTTGCATTATTGGCTGGGATCCAATTGCAGTGGTATGCGGATTTAGCGGCATTGCCGTCATTAGTTCGCGCAGAATCTTGGTTTAAGCCGCAAATGAGTGCGAAAGCTCGCGAGGAATTACTGACCGGTTGGCATCATGCAGTGCAACGCTTGTTGGCAGCGGATTGCTAATGCTGGTCAAATATCTTCAGCAAATCGCCGCCGGCAAACCAGTGAACTATCAAAAGTTACTCGGATTATTGCCGCCGGCGTTCTATCAGCAACGCAACGAATTATTTCGTGTACGTGCCAGTGGCGCCGGGAAATGGCAGGTGCAAATTGCTGACGCGGAGCTATTTGCCGCACTGATGGTAAGCGCGGAGCAGCCAAAGGATCGCATCACTGCCAGCCAACAGGGCGATTCACATCGCGCAACAACGTCTGCAAGTTTTTTGCTGATTTACCATCAACAGGCTGCTTTTCCGCGTCCAGACGTGGTGTTAGCGCAAGGGCAGACTGATGGTACTGTGCGCTTAAGTTATGGCTTTACGCCAAAACGTCGCTTGCTGTTGGTGGAAAACGAAGAGAATTTCTTCCGCTATCAGCAGGTATTGCCACTTGGCAAGCTGATGCAAGCAACCGAATTCAGCTTGGACAATATGGATATCGCGCTCGCTGCCGGTTCGCGAGTTGGTTCAGCATTGTTACAGCCGTTTCTGAGCCAATATCAACAAATCTGGTGCGCTTTTGACTATGACGCCGCTGCACTTGAGCTCTATGATCATCTAGCAAAACGATATGGCCGCAGTTTGCAATTTCTCGCCGCCCCTGATTTATCGCCATGGTACGCCAAATTTCAAGCACTGCCGAAAACGCCAGCGCAGTTGGTTAAAGCGGTAGAGCTTGCTCGTCTGCATCGACTAGACGGTTTAGCCGAAGCGTTTTTAGTGACTAAACATTTTCTCGAGCAAGAAGTATTGCTGGCGGAGTAGTCAGTCTGTATATTTAAATTGACTGTATATTAATACAGTTGTTTTTTTGGAGCGCAGACCATGGCAAAAATCCAGCTAGCTGCTGATTATTACTTGCATCATTTCGCCGAGTTTTTACAGGTGATCCTCGCCCGTTATCAGCCTGTGCTGCAACCGCAACATCAACAGTTCATCGCGGACTATCAGCAATTGCCGCTGGATGCAAAACGGTTATGGCTTCGCATGCTAAATCGCAAAGGCTCGGTGTTTGCGCTCTCCGATCTTGAATACGCCGAAATTGCGCGGATTGACGAAGCCGTCAACGCATTATTCTGTGCCGGCTTTGCCGCTGAACCAATCACCACTGATGATTTAGCGGATTGGCTGAGTCGAGCCAGCAAAGATCGGTTAAGTCGCTTAATCCAGCAAGCTAATCATGAGCTTAAAAAGTCGTGGAGTCGCCCCGAATTGCAAGCTGTGGTGGTGCAACAGCAGCTTCTGCATGGGCAAAGTTTGGGAATGCTAGAACCTCATCTTGCCCTTCGTCGTAGTGCTGAATTGCAGTTTCTGTTGTTTTTATTCTTTGGCCGTTTTGAGCAAAACCTGCAGGCCTTTACTTTGCGCGATTTGGGGGTGATGACTACTGGCGGTCTCAAAACTGAATATCAAGCACGTTTTCAGGATGCCGCCACTGCCAATAGCGCATTTTTTTATGCGCAAATTCAAGCCAAATGGCGCGGTCAAGCACCGAAAAAAGGTGAAACAAGAGCATTAGCTGAACTTGTTAGTTGGCAGCAACAACTAACCTCCTGGCCAGAGCCGTTAGATGATCGCACTGCGCAAAAGCAGGAACAATTGCTGTATGAATTTGGCCTAGCGGCGCAACGCGCAGGTGAAGTCACGCTGGCACTGCAGTTTTATCAAGCCAGTGGCGGTTTTCCTGCCGCTGAGCGGTTGGTGCGCCTATATCATCAACGTGGTGAAACTGAATTGTTACATGCACTATTGCTGCAAATGTTGGAGAACCCAAGCTGTGATGACGCACTGTGGTTTGCTCGGGATTTTCTAGCGCGGCTAGGAAAAGAGCGGCGCGTCACCGATCTGACGATGTTATTGCAGCAAGCATCGGTGTTAACCCTAGACGAACTGTATTTAGGTCAAACTGAACAGGGCGCGGTACAATATTTTCAGCAGCAAGGTTTTGCGGCTTGGCATGTTGAAAATGAACTTTGGTTGAGTCTGTTTGGTTTGTTATTTTGGCAGGAATTGTTTGAATCGGAACAGAGTGCCATTTTCAATGAGTTCGAACGGCGTCCTCGCGATTTAACTAGCCCCGATTTCTATCAGAAACATGGGCCGGCATTGGAAACAAAACTAACGCAACTGGTTGATAGTCCGCAGCAATCCCTGTTGCTGATCTTGCAAAATTTCACTAAATATCATGGCACAATCAACTCTATCTTTCGTTGGCACAATGACATCACGAGTTGGCTGACACCGTTGTTAAAATTGGCGCCAGCGACTGCGATAGCCGGAGTATTGCGACGGATGGCGCAAGATTTTCGCCACCATTCAAGCGGTTACCCGGATTTGCTGGTGTTGCGAGATGGTGAGCTCAGATTTATTGAATTAAAAGCGCCGGGTGATAGTTTACGTCGTCATCAATTGACGCGGATCCGCAGCATGCAAGCGCTAGGGTTGCAGGTTGAGTTGCAAAAGGTGCAGTGGTGGATTGATCCGGCCCGTTGTTACGCCGTGGTCGATGTCGAGACCACCGGCGGCACTGGCGAGCAGGATCGGATCACTGAAATTGCAATTGTGAAAGTTCAGCATGGTGCCGTGATTGGCAGCTATAGCAGCTTAGTAAACCCACAGCGGCAAATTCCGACCTTCATCACTCGACTCACCGGCATTAGCCAAGCCATGGTCGCGACCGCGCCTTGTTTTCACGAAATTGCTGAGGAAGTAATGCAGCAGTTAGCCGGCTGTATTTTTGTCGCGCATAATGTGCGTTTTGATTACGGGTTTGTTCGCGCCGAGCTGCAACGTGCAGGCTTTAGCTTACAATTACCGCAACTGTGTACCGTGGTCGAAAGCCGTCGATATTTCCCAGGACTCAAATCCTATGGCCTCGCGGCACTCACCGCTCATTTTGATATTAACCTGACAACACACCATCGCGCACTTGCTGATGCAACTGCGACCGCGGAGTTGCTGCTGTTGATTAACCAACAACGGACAAAAGGTTAGCGTTGGCGTTCCGCCGCGTGGTTAATGGCAGTTAGCACGCAAGTGGACACCAGTAGACCTTGCAACTGCTGTAGGCAATTGAGCACGATTTGGTTCCACTGGCTTGCTACCTACCCATAAAATTGCAAGCGCGTTGCGTGCAAAGTGTAGCGAGTTAAATCGCCTTGTCTGCTGCTGGCACTTCGGTTTGCGAACAAGCTTTGAGTACTTGCTTTAAATGCCCACCGAGATCTTGAGTTGCGTAAGCTTGGCTTGCAGTTGCCATGCTTTGTAAGCTTTGCAGCGCTTGTTCAATGCCTTGTTGGGAAATCATTTCTTTGGCATAAGCGGCGGCTTTAGCGCTTTTTTGTAGTAGATCACTCATTTGCTCAAGACTTAGATCTTCTTGAAGTAATCCTTGTAAGTCATTGAGCAACGTCGCAATTTGCGCTGATTCTGCTAAGGCGCCTTCCACAGTTACCAATGCACCTAACGGATCGGCTTGCAGATTTTGGGCAACACAGGAAGCAACACTGCCTGCTTCGGCACTGGCAACCACGGCGTTAATCCCTTGCTCACGAATTTGATTAATGGCGGCATTGAGCTGCTCATCTTGCGCCAGCCAGCTTTGTTCTGCTTGTTGTTGTGGATCTTCGGATAAATATCCACAGCTCGTTAAAAGAAAACTCATTAAAAGCGGGATTGCCCATTTGGCGAGACTTGGTTGATTCTGCGGCATTATAAAGTCCATTAATTTAATTGAATTATTGGGAAGATGGGGGCAGTGTCGCCATGCTTCAAGCGCATGGCGACAGCTAAATTAAACAGGGGAGAACATCGTTGCTAAGCGGACTCAGTTTTTACGGAAACGCACGACTAATTCCTGCAGCTGGGCAGAGGTCTGATTTAACGCTTGACCACTGGCGTTAACCGCTTCACCGCTGTGCATGCTATCGCCTGCGAGATTAGAAATAGTGACCACTTGCTGATTGATATCTTCGGCAACGTGCGCTTGTTCTTCGACAGCGGCAGCCATTTGTGTGGCCATCGCGGCAATTTCGTTCAGCACTTTGCTAATGTCACTGAGCATATGTTTGGATTGCTCGACGACATCAACGCCGTGCGCTGCGTCTTGGCGGCCAGCTGCGGCAACTGCAACCGATTCAGTGGCTTTGGTCGATAAGGTGTTAATGATCTGGTAAATCTGTTTGGTCGATTCAGTAGTTCTGGAAGCGAGATGACGGACCTCATCGGCAACCACGGCAAAACCGCGGCCTTGTTCGCCTGCTCGGGCCGCTTCAATTGCTGCATTTAGCGCAAGTAAATTGGTCTGTTCGGCAATTTATTCAATGATTTGAGCTGCTTGGCTAATATGCTTAGTCTGGGCAGCCAGTTCAGTCACTGATTCGCTGATGCCATTTACTGTTTGTTGCAGTTTTAAAATCGCGCTGCGGGTATCTCGGGCAATCGCCGCGCCTTTTTGCGCCAATTGATCGGCATCTTCGGCTTTGGTCGCGGTGTCTTGGACGTGGCCAGATACTTCAGCGATGGTTGTGGTCATTTCATTCATGGCCGTGGCCACGAGCTCAGTCTGTACTTGTTGTTGCTGAAGTTTACTGACCGAACTTTGACTAAGTTTTAAGGCGTCTTGTGAACGTTCGGCGACTTGTAAAGCCGAATCCTCAATACGAGTTAACATCGTGTCGAGGTGTGAGTTACTGGCGATCAATGCCACTTCCACCGCGCCCAATTGGCCATCGTTTTTCGCGTAACTTTGCACGGCAAGCGGATCGGTAAATGGCTGTTGCAGATAACTTAAAATCAATTCCAAGGTACGTTGTTGGCGCATGCGCCCGAGCCAAATTGCCACAATGGCTGCGATCCCAGCTGCTGCAAAAGCGCCCATGCCATCCCCACGCCATTGCAGAAAACCAGCCGCAACCAAGATACCCAGTGGCAACGACGCATCTTTAATTTCACTCAGCAGCGGCGAGTTTTTAACAACACTTCCAGAGTTTATCTGTTGATAGAGTTTGGTGATGTGCTCAATTTGTTGCTGATTTGGCGCCACTCGTACCGATTCATAGCCAATCACTTTGCCATTTTCACTAATGGGCGTGACATAGGCGTGTACCCAATAATAATCACCGTTTTTGCAGCGGTTTTTCACCAAGCCCATCCATGGTTTGCCTTTTTGCAGGTATTCCCACATGGTTTTAAAGGCGGCAACGGGCATTTCGGGATGGCGGACCAAATTGTGCGGCTGACCAATTAATTCTTCGCGGGAAAATCCACTAATTTGCACAAAGGCATCATTGCAATAAGTGATGGTTCCTCGTGTATCTGTGGTCGAAATTAACTTCTGGCCTTTGGGAAATTTGCGTTCTTGGTTGGTAATTGGCAGATTTTGACGCATCACTAAATCCTTGTAAGTCAATAAGATCGAAAACTCAGACTTAGCGTAGTTCAGAATTTAGTCAATTTCATTGTTCCTAAAATAAATATTACATTTTTTCTTTAATCTTTGCGAAACCATCCGGCAATGCTAAAACGTAGGTCGCCAGCGGCTTTCACTTCATGCGGGAAACGTTCGCTTTCAAACATGATCAAGGTGCCTTGGGTGGGTTGGATTTGCTGTAATAATTGATCGTGCTCATCGTAAATAGCCAATTCACCACCAACTTGCACACTATTGAGGTAACAAACTGTGGTCAGCACTCGATTTGAACGCCCTTTAAAAGCATCAAGATGTTTTTGATAGAAATCGCCTTGCTGATAACGGGCAAAATGGCATTCATAATGGGTGAGCCCCAAAAAACACCGACGATTGATTTGTTGCTGCAGCAGATCCAGTCGTTGCAGGTATTGCTGTTGGGCGTGGCTGCTGCCGTCTAACCACTGGGTATAATCACGGCGAATATCATTGTTCAGTTGTAGCTGGTTTTGCCGACCAACGCCTGCAGGTTGCAGAGCGGCGGAGCTGCTGACTTCGCGAAGCAGCGCCTGACAGAGCTCGGTGGGGATTGCGTTTTTGATCACGACTAAGCCATGTTGGTAGAATTCACTCATGGCCTGCTCTAACCATGGCATTAGCTCGGTATTTTCCTGCACCTGTGTCATTACTTCGCCCCATCTGTTTTTGCGCTTTTTACGCAGCTGCATCAGGTCTGTCAATATCAACGGCGGCTTTTATTCACCGCAATTGATATCGAACAAACTCTGAAGCAAATCGACTCGCAGCAATTGACGGTCAATATTGATAATAATTGGCTTTTTTCAGCAAAGTACTCGCGTTAATTTTCCCGCTGACACATTGATTAATATCAGTTTTGTTAAAAACCCAATAGATGTCTTGGCTATCATGACCATGGGTGCTTAGTTGCAGGGATACAAACTCGCTATCTTTGAGTTCACGCAGACTTGCCCCATAGTCACATAACGTTGTCGCAAAGTTCGTACCGACACGAGCCACGAGTTCTTGTTGCCGTTGCTGTGCCACTTTTTGCTGTTCGAGGCGTTTCTTTTGCACTTCTTGTTCTTGAACCGCATATTTTTTCTGCATTTCGTCGACTTGTTTTTTTAAGCTGGCATGGCGTTCGTTTAATGCTTTTAGCGATTTTTGCTGCTCGGCGTCCAATTTGCCAACTTTCTGCGAAAATTCGATATCGCGTTTTTCTCGCTCGACGTCACGCAGATCGCGCTCGAGATCACGTTTTTGCTCGCGCAAGTCCCGCAGTTGATCGCGCATCCGTTCCTGTTGTTCTGACATGGCTTCTGCCGCGGCTTCGGCTTGTTCTGACATTTCAGCAAATGCTTCTTCATCAAATTGCATATTCATTTGCACGTCGACGGCAATGTCTTGAGCATTTTGCGCAAGTTCGGCCATTTCTGCAGCGTTAACCCCTGCAACGGGGGCCATCGGTGCCATTGGGGCAATCGGGGCCACCGGAAAGAAATGGTCGAAACCACGGTTACTGCTGGTTTGAAACAAGACTCCCTGACCTGCAACGTAACTATGCTCAATGCGGCCTATTGCCGAATCGCGACCTTGCTCTAATGACTTTTGCAGAATGTCCTGCATGATTTCTAAGTTTTGCCGAAGCTTCGGGCTTACTGCGTCGGCGGCATGCGCTTGCTGAAAGCAGCCAAGTACACACAGAGTTAAAAGAGTTAAGTGTGGTTTTACTAAGGTTTTGATCGTCATAGTTCACTCCAATTAATTTGTCCGTTTGCCACGAAAGTCCGGGCTGTAATCCAAACTTGCTTGTTTGGGCTGGGCATTGTCTTGCCAATACTGCCAATCAGATTGCCGTTGTTGGTTGAGGTATTCGACCAATTCCAGCATGTCGGTACGTCGGGCTTTTTGTTCATTTTCAGTTAGATAGTCTTTCAACAGTACTAACTGTGCGCTTTGTTGTTGTTGCTGTAGCTGCAATGTTTGCTGCAGATACTGTTGTTGTTCAGTTTTGTATGAGGCCAGTAAACTGCTCACCTGTTGTTGAATTTGCTGCTCGTTGTTGCCACTCCAACGTAAGGTCAAGCCGCCATCGTGGCTTTGTAACTGCAACGGCGAGATGCTAAGCAGTAAGGCCAGTGCTGACATGCCGACACTAAGTTGAGGCCACCAGCTGAATGTGGTTTTTTTGCGTCCCCATTGCTGTTGAAACATCCGCGAAGTATCGACTTCTGGGACTGGGTCATACTGAGGTGCCGCAGCAATATGCTTTAACGTCATTGCCATTTGTAAGCGGGATAACCACACCGCATCATGCTGCAACGCGGTGTGACACTCGCTATCGCTGAGTTTTCCAGCCAGCCAGGCATCAAAAATTTGCTGATTGTCGGACATCATGGACCTCCAGTTGCGTTTTTAACTTATCTAAAGCGGCATAAAACCGAGATTTCACGGTGTTGCTCGAAACAGCAAGCTGCGCGGCTATCTCGTCGAAAGTAAAATGTTGGTAAAACCTTAATTCCACCACCAGCCGCTGTTCCGGCGGCAATTTGGTTAGATGTTGTTTCACCAGCCGCTCCGTTTGCTCAGCTGAGAGTTGCTGTTCGTGGCTTTGTGTATCGTAATCAACAACTTCAGGTACATCGTCAATATCTGTCATCGGTTTTCGTTTGCGTAGCATATCCATGGCTCGGTAGTTGGCAATCCCAAACAACCAGGTTTTAAAGCTGCTATCACCGCGAAACTGCGCCAGATTTCGGCACAACACCAGTAAGACATCTTGTAATAGATCTCGGGCATCATCCGGATCTCCCATCAGGCGCAAACTGTAGTAATAAAGGATGGACTGGTATCGGCTTACGAGCTGTTGCCATGCCCGCTCATCACCATCCAAGGCCTTACTGATTAACGATTCGTCACTGCGTTTAAACACGTTGTTTGCGTCTCCGATATTTGATAGCAGTTGGTCGAAGGCCAAGGCTAAAAAGTTTGACGATTCGAATAAAAAAACAATTATTTTTCGGTCATCTAAAAAAGTTAATAATTTTCAATTGGTTATTTATGGAAAAAATAATTTCAACAGCGTTAACACACTGAGTCTGTGGATTTAGATCCAAATCACCGATCTTGGCGTATTACCCAGCATAACCTAGTTTCTTTGGCTATTTGGGCTGTGATCATGACTCTACTTCGTGTTTTTGGTGGTTGTGCAGTATTAACGACCTTGTTGGCCTGCAGTCAGTCGGTTGACGATTATAAGCAAGTCACTCCTGAATTTAAGCTCTCAAGCTTTTTTACTGGGTCTAGCAGTGCTTATGGCGTGATGCATAATTGGCAAGGGCAGCAACAATTGCACTTTAGCGCGGAGTTGTGCGGACAGTGGCAGCAAAGTCGCGGCGATTTATATGAAATTTTCCAGTTTAGCGATGGCCGCGTAGATAAACGCCATTGGCAGCTGCAAGTTGCTGCCGACGGCAGAGTCATTGGCACTGCAGAAGATGTTGTCGGAAAGGCAACAGGCAAAACGGCCGGGAATACGCTGTTTTGGGAATATACACTGCGCATTCCCTCAGAGGGCGATTACATCGATGTGAAAGTAGAAGACTGGTTGTACTTGGTCACGCCGACGCAGTTGATCAACCGTTCAACCTTGCACAAATTTGGGCTAACTGTCGGCGAGTTAACGCTGGGCATTAATCAAATTGACGCCAAGGCAGATTGCAGCGCATTTATTCAAAAATTTCAAAATACTACACGCACAGTGCCGTTAGCCCAGAATCCGTAAAATTACAGCAAGGTTTAGGCGGTGTTGTCGGGATAGGCATCGCGGATCGCCAAGAATTGGTCGATATTGCTAAGTAGAATATCCACCAAAATGGGGTCAAATTGTTTGGCTTTTTCATCGCCAATGTACTGAATGACCTTGGTCATTGGCCACGCCGGTTTATAACAGCGTTCACTTGCCAAGGCATCGAAGACGTCGGCTAACGCCGTAATGCGTCCGGAGATGTGGATATCTTCACCACGCAGTCCCCGTGGGTAGCCGTTACCGTCCCAACGTTCGTGATGTTCATGCGCAATAATGGCGCCTTGTTGTAGTATTTCGTTTTGCGAATTCTGCAGTATCTCGTAACCAATTTGCGCATGACTGCGCATGACCGCCCATTCGGTGAGGTCATGTTTGCCTGGTTTATTCAAAATACTGTCTGGTATGGCGATCTTACCCACATCATGTAAAGGAGAGGCAAGTTTGATTTTCTCGGCATCGTAAGTGCTTAGGCCATACTGAGTGGCGAGCAGATAACTGTAATTAGCGACACGTTTGACATGACTTCCGGTTTCTTTTGACCGTTTTTCCACCGCTTCACCTAAAATGTAAGACAGTTCGCGTTGGCTTTCTTTGATTAACTCACGTAACCGAACGTTTTCATAGGCAACGGCAATGTTGCTGGCAAAATAGCTAAGCAGATGATGGTCAACAGGGCCGAACTTCGAGCCTTTACTCACATATAACAAATTCTCTAAGCCCCGACTTGTCGTAAAGTAACCGACAAAATAATCGTCGCCGTGGAAAGACCTTTTCAGATGGTGAACCTTCGTCAGTTTCTCAACCACATCCGCTGGCAGTACATGACTCGGTGCTGCTAGATGGCCGCTGGCGGCGATGACTTCTAAGGACAATTGGTGTTGCCGAGGATCGCCTGTTGCTGCGCAGCAATAGATTTGTTGGTGCTCTAGACCCAGCAGGCTCGCGGCCTGACTCAAGATATTGGAAGCAAATTCAGTCAGGCTTTCACATTCTAAGAATTGGACGGTTGAAGCAATAACTTTCTCTAATCCGCGTTTGTTATTATCGATAATGCACAAATCCCGATAAGAACGCAGCGCAGAATACAGCATAGTTTTTAGCTTGATTGCGGTCACTTCAGTTTTGTTTTTGTAGTCGTTGATGTCGTAATCGCGGATCACGTGTTCTTCAGGTGCTTCACCGGGCTGTCCGGTGCGCAAAATCAAGCGGATTTGCGGCAATTGCAATTGCTGGCGAATTGTTTTCACCAGATCAAGTCCGGCATGGTTAGATTCCATCACGACATCGATGATGGCTAACGCAATTTCTGGTTCGCCACTTGCGAGGATCTGTTCGGCTTGTTTGGCGCTATAGGCATGCAGTAATTGAACTGGGCGCGCTTCAAACTGAAACCCTCGCAGTACCAACGTGGTGATTTGATGGATACTTTCATCATCGTCGACAATAAGCACCCACCATGGTGGCATTGATGAGTGCTCTGGCTCCTGCGTTGCATCCGGCGTGGCGTCTTGAGTGTGGTTATCCTGACTAAAAAGAAAGTCGTGGTTGGTCATAAAGCCATTCCGCTAGATCGTCGCTTCTCCAACTATGGCTCAATATTGGCTAACCGTCAGCTTTCTCGGAAATTTTCCGCCGGATCTAACTGCGGTTCTCCATGGATTCCAATTCGATGTTGATGGCATTACAGGATATTTGTATTTCGTACAACGAAACGGCTAGGCTCAATACTAAACTCGCCAAGCTTGCGCCAAAACACCATTTACCTGCCAGTTCCCATTCCATAAACAGGCTGAACATAGATAGGGTGCAAAGCAAAAAACTGATTACTCCCCAGCGCTGCATCGAGCGAATTAACACAATCCGTTGCCGCAAATTTTCGATTTGCCGTTTTGCCAAATCGCGCACCTGCACGCCTTCGCGATGATTTAATTGTCGAATGAGTTGTGCCAAAACTAGGAACCTATTGGTGTAGGCTAACAGCAATAAAGAGATCGCTGGGAATAATAAAGCGGGGGTTGTAATTGTCATCATCGAAACAATCCTGCGTTAGAATGCAAAAATGCGTTGCACGGTTTTACTTCAGGTGCTACTAATTTCCAACAAAAAAGTAATAGGTCTGTTTATCGTTGGAATTTAGGCCCTCAAAGAGGAACTTGATGCCAACTCAATCAGCATATTACACCCAAACCAACGATAATTACCAAGCTGAGGTGAACATGGCAGTTGATCTGTGGAGTGCGATGCTCACACTGTTCCTTATCATGGATCCCCTTGGTAATTTACCCATAGTGGTGGCGATACTAAAAGACCTCAAACCCGAGCGTCGCCGCTTTGTGTTAGTGCGGGAATTAGTGTTGTCGTTAGTAATTCTGTTGCTTTTTCTATACGGCGGTCAAAGTTTCCTCAACTTGTTGGGGGTTAAAGAAGAAGCGGTTAGTATTGCAGGCGGGATTATTTTGTTTTTAATTGCTATTCGGATGATTTTCCCGCCGCCAGGTGGCGTGGTAGGTCTGAAGGAAGGCGAGGAGCCGTTTTTGTTCCCGCTGGCAGTGCCAATGATTGCGGGGCCATCGATTTTGGCCGCATTGATCTTATTGGCAAACCAACAGCCGGGACAAATGATAGACTGGACTTTGGCGCTTGTCGGTGCTTGGTTGGTCAGCTCGGCCATTTTGATGTTTGCGCCACTGTTGCATCGGGTGCTCGGTGAGCGCGGTTTGACCGCAATGGAAAGCTTAATGGGGATGATCTTAGTGATTATCGCAGTCCAGATGTTTTTAAATGGCATAGGCCATTATTTTAAGTGGAATTAATCAATGTACGCTGCCGACCCGGTGCTCAGCCAAGCCGCTGAGCAACTTATTCAACAAGCTCAGCACCAATTAGAAGTGGCGCTTGTTGATTTTTCTGCCCAACTGCTTCAGCAACAACAGCAACAGCTGCAGTCGGGTTTATTGCAAATTATTGAAGAGCAAATCGCCCAAGTGCGGCAACAAGCAGTCGCCGCCACTGAACAAGTGCAGATGCTTAGTAAACAACTCGATGAGAATGATTCTTCAAGTCAAGTCGTCGCTTTGCTGGAGCAACAACTTCTTAAAGCCGCAGAAACGCAACAAGCACTCGCGCAACAAATCCAAGAACTAGAAAAGTCGCAAGTTCAAAATGCAAAAAATCAGCAGCCACTAGAGAAGAAGTTACAGTTAGCGCAAGAGGAAAAAGAAGAAGCCTTAGCTGCGATGGAAAGATTGGCAGTGCAACTGAAGCAAAGCCAGGATGAGTTCAGAGCAGAAAAAATGCACACGCTAGAGTTAACTCAGCAATTGAGTAATAGCTCCGCTGATAATTCTGGACATCTGCAAGCGGCCAATCAGCAAGTAGCGCAATTAAGTGCGCAGTTGCAGCAAGCTCTGACGCAAAATACCGCGTTAAATACTACTTTGGCCAATTTAGAGCAACAGCATCAAAGCAGTGTAAAGTCAGCCCAAGCTAGCCAAGCCGCGCTTGCTGAGCAATTACAACAGTTACAACAAACCTTAGATGGTTCTGATCAAGAACGGACAGCAGAACTTGCCAAAGTGCAGGCTCAGTTGCAACAAACGCAAGGCGACAAAGCTGCGCTTGAAGAGCAACTGGCGGCTGCCACCGCGCAAAATGCCGAGCTGAATGCACAACACCTTGCGCAGACCGAACAGTTGCACAGCGCACAGCAGGCGGTGAATGCAGCAGCGCAAGACGCGAGCAACCACAACAAACAGTTGCAGCGCATGAGCCAAGAATTTGCGGCGTTATCGACCGAACACCAAACTTTGGTCAGTACGTACCAAGAGCAGGCTCGTCAGTTGCAAGCGGCAAATGCTGAGCTCGCCAATAGCAAACAACAGTTGGTTGCGGTACAGCAATTGGTGGCTGAGCTTGAGCAAAAGCTGCAAGATGTCATGGAATTAAAAGACAACCAGCTATCACAGTTGACTGCATTGCAACAGCAAATGCAGCAAAACTTAAAGTCGCACCAACAACTTCAGCAGCAGTTGCAAGACGTCGAACAACAAGCGGCACAACAACAACGTCAAGCGCAAGATGACTTCGCAGCGGCGCAAGCGCAACACTCGCAACAGCAAGCGGAAGTGCAACAGCGGCACGACGATGTAGTGGCGCAATTGCAACAGCAGCTTGATGACACTAAACAGCAAGCAGATGCACAGCAGGCTGATAATCAGGCGCAACTGGCAAAACTAGCACAACAACTGAGTGAAATGACGCAGTTTGATCAGCAATTACAAAGTGAGTTGAAAAAACGCTTATCGCAGTTAGAAAGTATTGAACAGGCTAATCAAGAATTGGCCGATCAACTAGCGACTCAAGACGATTTGAACCAACAGCTGACTCAGCAATTGGCTGCCAATGCCGCGGCACTGCAAGAACAACAAGTGGCCCGCGAAAGTTTGGAAAAACAACAAGCCGAACACGCAACGGTACTGCACAAAATGGAGAGCCAGTTATTCCGTGCCCAATCACGTTGCCAAGCTGTAGAAGAGCGCCAGCAAAGTGAGGCTGACCAATCGCGAGAAACTATTCGTGAATTACGGATGCAGTTACAAGCACAACAAGAAGAATCTCAGGCAAAAACTCAGCAGTTAGAGCAGCAAGTCACGGAATACCGGTTGAAATTCGATTACGCCCAAAAGCAATTGCAGAATCGTTGAGACTGGTCTCAGCATGCCGCCTTGTGTATCATGGCGGCATCTGTTGGTCCTCTGCAGGTATAGACCTGTTAAATCAGAGTATTCATGAACACAAAAGCCAATAATTTTCAGCAAATTCGCGAACTCGGTTTCTATCAACAGGCGGCTATTGCCGCCACATTGATGGAGCGGATGTTACCAAACTATCAACTGTTCAGTGAAGTCACCAGCTTTGGCGATGCAGCCTTGCCGCGTCATGTGTTGGATTTAGTCTGGGAATGGCTACAGGTTCGTCGGGCAAAAATTAATTTTGAGCGCCTACAAGATGAATTGGAGCTCATTACTCCAGAAGTCAGTCACTTTGATATGTTTGGGGTTTATCCGGCGGTAGATACGTTGATAGCGCTCGATTCATTACTCAATGGCATTAGCGGGCAAGACGGTGCTGAATTTGTCAATGTTGCTAAGATCTCACAAGCGTCAGTCGCGCGTTTAATCGAATACAGTTCAGAAGATTTGGATATCAGCACTGAAGCTGAATTAAAAAAGCATGTCCGAGATCACGAGCTGATGGCTTACGAAATGGATTGCCTCGGTGAGATTATTGGTATTGTCAGTGAAATGCCAACTTTTGGTCGGGAAGAGATCCAACAATTAAAAGCGTGGGTGAAAGAACAAGGAGTTACTAACCTTGGGATGGAACTAAATCCTGAGCCATCGGCTGAATAACTCCACAATGCAGGGTCCGTTAGTCTTGGCGTTGCAATAACCGATAGGCTAATTGACCGGCAATTTTCTCTTTGATAATTCGCCAATTGCTAGGTAAGTTACTGATAGGCAATTCTTTTTCGCACTCTAAATAGATAAGTGCATCTGCAGTCAACCAGCCGTTTTCGAGCAGGTTACAGCATTTATCGACCAGACCTTGCCGAAATGGCGGATCGATGAACACCAGGTCAAATTGGTTGGTTGCCGGTTTAGCCAGATATTGCAGGCTATCGACTTGCACGACTTGAGCATTCTCACATTGTAAAGTTTTTAGATGCTGGCTGAGCTGTCGCGCGGCTTTGGCATCCATTTCCAGTAACAATGCACTGTCGGCGTGACGAGACAAGGCTTCGAGCGCTAAACTGCCGCTGCCACTAAAGCAGTCCAAAACCTTTTTGCCGTGGATGTCCTGCATCAACCAGTTAAATAAGGTTTCTTTAACACGATCTGTGGTTGGACGGAGTCCCTGAACATCTAGAACTGGCAGTTTTCTACCCTTCCATTGGCCGCTAATAATGCGCACAACGCCTGGGCCGCCGTGGTTTGGTTCCGCAATCTTTTGCACTGATGGACGACGAGCTTTCATTCGGTGTTTATGCCTGATAAATAAAGATGATAGTATAAGCGTCGATTTTACCTGAGTTTCGACAATCTGACAGCGAACCCTATGACTAAACCTAATAAACTATTTTCTTGGCTTGGCCTTGGCAAAAAATCTGAACCTGAAGTTGTAACGCCAAACCCACAACCAACAGCAGAGCCAACCCCAGCGGCCGCAGCATCGAATGACCCGAAGCCGTCGACCAAGGCTGATGAGTTACTGCCTGCTGACTCAGCAGCTGAGCCTATGGTGTCAACAACGGTAGAGAACCTTGAGCCTGTGCCGCAACCAACGCTTGTGGCCACCGAGACGGAAACCGTGCCAGAGAAAAAACCTGGCTTTTTTGCCCGGTTAAAGCAAGGTCTGGCCAAAACCAGCCAAAACCTTGGCAACGGTCTCGCCAGTCTGTTTCTCGGTAAAAAAATTGACGACGAATTATATGAAGAGCTTGAAACTCAACTGTTGATGGCTGACGTCGGGGTTGATACCACCCAAAAACTGATTAAGCAGCTGGTCGCGCATGCTGATCGTAAGCAGCTTAAAGATGCCGATAGCCTGTATGAAAAATTACAAGCTGAAATGGCCCTGTTGCTTGATAAGGTTGAGCAGCCATTACAAATCGATTCCGCTAATGGTCCCTATGTGATTTTAATGGTCGGCGTCAACGGTGTTGGCAAAACTACCACCATCGGCAAGATGGCCCAGCAGTTTAAACAGCAAGGGAAATCAGTCATGTTGGCGGCAGGTGATACGTTCCGTGCTGCTGCTGTTGAACAATTGCAAGTCTGGGGCGAGCGCAATCAGATCCCAGTAATTGCCCAACATTCTGGTGCTGATAGTGCTTCGGTGATTTTTGATGCATATCAAGCGGCAAAAGCCCGTAAAGTCGATGTGTTGATTGCCGACACTGCGGGGCGTTTGCAAAATAAAGCGCACTTAATGGAAGAGCTGAAAAAAATCGTCCGAGTGATGAAAAAGATTGATGATGCGGCACCGCATGAAGTGATGTTGACACTTGATGCAGGCACAGGCCAAAACGCATTAAGTCAGGCGAAATTGTTTCATGAAGCAGTACAACTGACCGGCATCAGTCTTACCAAACTCGATGGCACCGCCAAAGGCGGAGTGATTTTTGCAATTGCTGATCAATTTTCTTTGCCAATCAGGTACATTGGGGTAGGTGAGGGCATTGATGATTTGCGGGTTTTCCATAGTCAGGATTTTATTCGCGCTCTGTTTAATAAGGAATTCTAAGCATGCTGCGTTTTGATCAGGTCAGCAAAGGGTATCCAGGTGGTTTTGTTGCTTTGGATAAAGTCAGTTTTGAACTGCAAAAAGGCGAAATGGCTTTTTTAACCGGTCACTCTGGCGCGGGTAAAAGTACTTTGCTTCGCCTGATCAGTCTGATTGAACGGCCGTCGACCGGTCAAGTCATCGTGAATGGTGTGGATTTAGCGGACGTTAAAGTGAAGCAAATCCCATATATGCGTCGCGATATTGGCATGATTTTCCAAGACCATCGGTTGTTGTCGAGCCATACGGTCTTTGACAACGTTGCGCTGCCCTTGGTGATTGAAGGTTTTACCGGTCGTGAAATGGCACGTCGTGTGCACGCAGCATTAGATCAAGTCGGATTGTTAGACAAAGCCCGTTGTTACCCTGCCACCTTATCGGGTGGTGAAGCACAACGGGTCGGGATAGCTCGGGCTGTGGTCAACAAACCGCCTTTGTTACTTGCCGATGAGCCAACTGGCAATCTCGATCCTGATTTATCCAAAGACATCATGCGCGTGTTTGAAGCATTTAACCAAGCGGGTGTTTCGGTGCTTATTGCCAGTCATGATTTAAGCTTAATCGCCAGAATGCGCTATCGGACCATGACTTTGAAAAATGGCCGGATGATTAACGATGGCTTGTTGCATTCGGAGGCCCAAGCATGAGTATGTTGTTAACTGGCCGCGCTGTCGGTGCCACTACCGTTAAATTAACTCGCAGAGAAAAGCTGTGGCGCGCAGTTGCCACGCATGCCCGTCAAGCCCTGAGCAGTCTCGGCGAATTGTGGCGAACGCCGGTCTGGGCTTTTGTCACTGTTGCTGTCCTTGGGGTCAGTATGACATTACCTGCGACTTTGCATTTACTGGTCAAAAACATCCAGCAAGTGAGTCGTAGTTACGATCAATCGTTTGAAATCAGTTTGTTTTTGAAAAATGAAGCGACACCGACTGATATCGCCTCCTTTGTGACAATTTTGCAGGGTGATCCGCAGATTGCCAAAGTGCGGTTGATTGACAAAGCGGCGGCCATGGCCGAGTTTAAGCAGCAATCTGGTTTTGGTGAAGCGATCCGGTTTTTAGACCAAAACCCATTGCCTGATGTGTTGGTGGTAACGCCAACCGAAAATCTGCCGGCAGCGGCGGAAAACTTGCTGCAAAAGTTGGAAAAAGAGCGGTTTGTCGATTTAGCGAAGTTAGATATTAGCTGGTTAGAACGTTTGGCTGCGCTGATGGCGCTGATGCAACAAGCGGTTTATGCCATTGCAGTACTGCTGCTTTGCGCGGCGCTGTTGGTTATCGGTAACACCATTCGATTGCTCATTATGGATAAAAAGGCAGAAATCGAAGTGATGAAACTGGTGGGGGCAACCGATGCCTTTATCCAAAGACCATTTTTGTATACCGGCGTGTGGCTTGGTGTGTTTGGCGGCTTCCTGGCGTTTTTAGTGATCGAATTTATGATTTTGTGGCTCAGAGCGGCGATCGCAAAGGTCACCCAGCTGTATCAAAGTGATTTTGTGATTAACTCACTCTCGCTGGCTGAGTTTGGTGTGCTGATGGCAATCGGCACTGGTTTGGGGCTGTTTGGTTCATATCTAGCCGTGCGTAGTCATATTAAAGCGATAGAGCCGTAAGCTTGCTGCGCTAAATGCAAAAGCCAGTGGTATCAACCACTGGCTTTTTTGCTTAATGCCTGTTTGTTTGCGCTTAACCGGCTTCTTTCATCAGTCCATGCGCCCAGTCGATGCACAATAAGAACTCGTTACTTAAGTCCATTTCTTTGCCGAAAATTTGTTGGGTCAATTCTTTTTGCAGCTCCCAGTCGCCAAACTCATAAGCTTTGACCAATTGTAGATAAATTCCGAGATGACCCTGGCCTTCGAGTAATGCGGCTTTGATCTCCGGCAAAATCGGCAGATCATCTAATAAGTTGATTAGTGGTTGTTCGAGTAAGGCATCGACTAGCGAAAATAGGCCCGTTAAAAATGCGGCGGGAGGATTGTCTGGATCTCCTTTGATGGCCGCCAGTCTATCGCAAAAGCGACCACGTACTATCGACATATTGAGTAATTCGTTGGGACCATCTTCGCTTAAATTTGCCAGCGCTAATAACGCGATGAATTTCTTCAGTTCGGCTTCGCCCATATAGATCATCGCGTGTTTTAACGAGCCAATGGCTTTTTCGCGGGCAAAACTGGCACTGTTGACAAACCGTAGCAATTTATAAGAAAGGCCTAAATCTCGTTCGACGATGGCCGAGAGTTGGTCGAAATCCAAGCGGACTTTGCTCGACTCCGCAATCAGCATCAACAAATTCAACTTACTGCTGGCGATTTTTTTGTGTTTAAGCATTTCTGGTCGAGCGAAGAAATAGCCTTGAAACAACTGAAACCCAAGTTGCTTTAACTTTTCGAATTCATCGGCGGTTTCTACTTTCTCGGCAAGCAGCGTCACCGCATGATGGCGAATCCGCGAGACGTATTTGCTGATTTGCAGGATATTGAACTGGCGCACGTCAACTTTGATTACGCTGACATAGGGCAAAAAGATATCCCATTTCGGGTCAAAATCATGATCATCTAACGCGAGCTTGTACCCCATGCGGTGTAGCTCTCGGCAAGCGGCCAACAGCTCTGTTGAAATAGGCACTGTTTCTAAGATCTCAATCACCATACTGTTCGGATCTATCGAGGTCGGGAAATGGTGAATTAATGTATCTGCAGAGAAATTAATAAAGGCTTTGACACCGCCAGTGATTTTTTCAACGCCCATCAGCAGATGGTGTTCAGTAATCAGCTTTGAGGTTGCTTCATCGGCATTAATGTTAGGAAAACAATTGGCGACCCCGTCGCGAAAAAGCAACTCGTATCCATACAGTTTTTTGTCCGGGTCCAAAATCGGCTGACGGGCCAAATAACAGTACATACTGACTCCTGTTGTATAACTGGTCGAAACGCCAGCAGACGAAAAAAGGAAAAATGCCTCTCAAAAGATGCGATTACCGTGAGAGCCTAAGTATTGAGCATAACGGAAATTTCGTGATTGTCTTATGAATATATATTCTCAAATTCTTATTTTAAGACAATTCAGTTCTTAAAACAGTGGAACTTCGATTAGCACTCTCTGTCAAAGAGTGCTAATATGAGGCTACTTTCATCCTTTACAGGAGTTATGTATGACAAATCCAACGCAGTTAATGACGTTATCAGTGGCAGGCAGTGGCAGTTTA
>JACCDZ010002105.1_pt1 | contig 41770 bp, 36 predicted proteins | sample 7449551 | NCBI WGS metagenome assembly JACCDZ01 (sample SAMN15323452, study PRJNA562643) | freshwater metagenome | isolation source: river surface water | place: USA:Blue River Watershed | collected 2017-08-18
AAGGCGGAATCGGGATAGAACGTCGCGTAAAAATCTTCGTCCAGATGGTGGGTCTGGCAGGCCACAATCGACTTGCAGGCGTCGGCATGTGCCGGGAACCGGCCGTAGGTCCCGAGCACATACTCGGTGAAAGCGATGGTTGCCTCGATGGCGCGCTCGGAGTGCTGCGGAACCTGCTGCGCCACTTTGGGGTTTACCCAGGGCTGTTCCTGAGGTTTCCTGAAGGTGCCGTCCGGCCCGAACTTGCTGGCGACCAGGCGGGTCACGGATTCTTTCATGGACGGCACAAACGGCGGGGTGGGCCCCTCCCATACGTGCGGAATGCCGACGGGATTCGCGCGCAGCGGCTTCCCGGGCGGGACGACGAAGTGGAATCCGAGTCCTGGATAGATATGCGGTTCCATTCCCAGGAGATGACGGCCGCTCCCTACACTCTGGATGCCGCCACCGAGCCCCAAGGCTTGCTGCATGAGGGCGATATGTTCGCAGATGATGCCCTGCTCTTGAATCGCAGTCTCGCAAATCGCGGCATCGAGCTCGCGCAAGCTGAACATCCGGCGTGCCTTCAGATCGTCGTGCAGGTGCCCGCCCGCGCTCTTCCGGAAGGCATCGAGGCCGCAGCCGGCGTTGCCGTTGTCCGTGTCGACGATGAAGTACCCGGTCTCCTCGCTGAACATCATCAGCAGGAGGTTCAGATACAGCAGCGCGATGTTGGTGACGGGCATGAACAGGGTGGTGCCGGGCCGATTCGTATACCATTGGTTGAATGGCAGCATGAACGGGGCTTCCCGGGGGATTTCAAGTCGGGATGATTGGAGTTGCACGATGTCCAGATCCCAGGGATGATCGGGCCCTGCCGCATCCGCGACAAAAAAGACGCCGTCGTCGTTGGTATAAAACAGTTGGGTGGTTTGCGCCGAGCAGGGACTGGGGATCGTACGGCTCTTGAAGTTCATCAGCGCGTTGCCTTGTCCCACGCTCGTGCCGGGGCGTCCGACAAACTGCATATCGCCGAGATTGCGTCCCGATCGGCCGATCGCCGCGTAAATGAGATAACGTTCCTCTTCCCGACTCAGCGGGACCGGCTCATGTTGGCTCGTGTATTGAAGCGGACCGCCGGGCAGGGTCATACCACGGCCGAAGCGGCGCGTCTTCCGTTGTTCCAGGAGATCGAGCAGAGTGAATGTAGCGTCCATTGCTGCAGGATGTGCGGCAAGCTGCTTCATAGGGCCTCTCCTTCCGGCATTCCTAGGGCTGTTTGGCCCCAGCCGGTTATGTGAATGGCGGTGGTACCGACACGTCACGCCACGCGTGACGTTGTATGGACGGACTTTACGAGAGGTGTGTTCCGGCGTCACCTACCCATCGGGGTAGGCGGGGGCTTTGCCCTCGGCCGGTCAGCTGGCGACGGACTGGGCGGCGCGCGGTATGACATGCATAGTGCGGTTTAGCCGGGGCTGTTGGAATTGGAAGGCGGACGATCGTCGCTGGGCCGCGCGGGTGGAGGAAGTCGATGATGTTCGCCGGTTTGCCAGTGGGCAATCGCGCTCCAGCGATTTTCGACACCGATTTTTTGGAAAATGTTTTTTAAGTGAAACTTGACGGTGTTCAAACTGACCTTGAGGATGACGGAAATTTCCCAATTGGTCTTGCCTGCCGCCACCCATCGGAGAATTTCTTCTTCCCGTTTGCTGAGCAGCGAGACAGGCTGGGCAGGGCGTTCCGGCTTCCAGGTTGAATTGCACCGCATGTAACTTAAGTGGAAGTGCGGGGTGAGAATATCGAGCAGAAGGCGAAGCTTGCTCATGTGTTTTGTGTCAAAATTGCTGAACGCGAAGTAGGAGCAGGCTCCGTGGTCCCCGCGTACTCCGGCGGAAAGGCATGTCTTGATGCCAAAATCGAGCTTGAGCGCTGTAATGTCCTTCGGTTCGCGGGAGGCGGGTTCGTCGGCGCTCGAGGTGACGGATTCTCCGGATGTGATCAGGCGGTGGACGGCGGGGTCAGCCGCTAGGCCCTGGCCCATGTAGAGTTGGCAGAATTCTCGAGGATAGGTGGACTGTCCGAGCGAAGGATCTATGCCACGGAGAAGATCAACCGCGCCGCATCCTGAGAACTCGTAGGGAACGACTTGTTGCACGGCCGACACGAGTTGCCACACTCCATCGCTTCGGTTGACGGAGCGCGCGTCATACATGATCTCGCCGAGTCGCTGAAATTCCTTTGCGGAAAATGCCGGCTGACTCATGCCAATTTTTCCCGGTGAACACACTCTGGTGTCGCAGGGAAAACATCGAACCAGGAGTGCTCAGACATTCGGCTGTGGTTCATGTTGAAGCAGCTGTCTCATGTGAGAACGCGTGATTGTACTTCGACCGGATGAACATTATCTAGGGAAACCTGCACCTAGTATAGAGTGCCTAGGGTATGAACCGCAACGGGGAAGAAATGGAAGCCTTAGGCAGGGGGGGGCCGATCAGGAGCGGTCGGAAGGGAGAATTATCGCTGAATTTTCAAGGTCGGTCCCAGCGTCAGCCACTTAGTCGGGCCGAGGGCGGCCATGTGCGGGAGGTGAGCCACATACCAGACCACCACGTCCTGCTCCTGGACGCCCTGGTTGTCTTCATCGTACCCCAATTGGCCGCGGGCACCGAACACCCAGGGAATGTCCTCGTCTGGTTTGGCTCGTCGAATCGCGATATCGTGGTCCGCAAATGCGTCCCGCTCTCCGTCGCCTTTGAGCGGGGCATACCCGTCTCCAGGCAGGAGCCATACGCCATGCCCTGTCAGCTGATCGCGCACAAACCAGGTTCGACGAGTGGAAGTATTTTTCACGTCATTGCGCTCATTCGTATACTTGGTCCATCCGGGTCCCCACCCCTTGTCCGGACCTCCGTCGTCGCGTACGAACACCTGGTCCAATCCATTGCCGTTGATGTCGAAATCGAATCGCCAGTAGGGATGGTGGACATGGTCCGTATTGCATGACAGTCCGCGGCTTTGGACGACCGGCCGCAGTTCGCCGTCCTCCGAAAAATGCCATGATTGATAAATGTGGTACTCGCCGATCCGCGCATAGATACCAAGTTCCAGCCATTTGATGCCGTTCAGGGTTGAACTCTCGATACATACTCTGTTGTCGGCGCAGTTTACGATCGGAACTAGATCCTGCCAACGCAGGCGGTCCTGAAAGGGGCCGCAGCGGCCGCTGTCGGCGCGCGAACCGAACCAGGTGAAGGGATTCCACCAGACGCGTTCCTTCACATATTTCACGCGCAGGACCGGCATACTGGCATTGCCCAGGACCAGCTCGCCGTCGTAAGCGACCTGACGAAGGGCCAGGCCCGTATTGTCTCGGACCTCGTAGTCGAAGCTCCAGCGGCCCCAATCAATATGCTCCGATGACGTGTCGGCGGAGCCGGGAAGCGGCACAGTCAGCGCGCAAAGCAGCAGGAAAGTACCCACCACGAGAGGTTTCATCCGCACTCCTTTCCTGCTTTATCGAGCCGGCTCATCGCCCGCGTCCAGTACCCGATCGTCGGTGAGGTCCACTTGTGCCCAGTACTTAGGGTCGCCCCCCAATCCTTGCGAAAAGGTGATCCAAATCACTCGATGGGCATATCCCGGATCGTTTTTGAAAAACCCGCGATCCGGCTGCATCAGGATCCCATGGCCCTGCAGGTCCTGCACCTTTCCAGCCAACCGGTGGTCGGCCCGGGCCAGCTCGATCCCGCGCTGAACATCTTGTGGTCCTTCAGGCGGCAGATATCCATCGATCCGAGAGGTCTGCAGCACGGTTCCATCTTTCAGGCGCACCTCGACGGCGACATTGTTGCTGTAACTAAAATAGGTGAGCCTCGTGAATCGGGCATTTTTTTGACAGCAGCCGAAGGAAATTTTGCCGTTTGGAGGCACAGGATCCGCATCGATAAAGGCCCAGCGTGCGCCCAGGAGAGAAACGACCCGGCGGTCGGCCTCTGCGGTCTTTCGCATCGCCGCAACCTCGGAGGCAGAGAGCACCGCCGTCGGATTGGGTGATCTGGTTGCGGCTGCACCAATCACGCTCCCAGCCATCTTGGGTTTGATGTGTCCGGGAGACTCGTCGGCTGTAAATTCCAGGATATGTCTCGTGGGGATCAGCGCGGGAAGCGGTTTTTTCGGAATGGCGGTTTCGGAATCATTCGGCCCGAACGGCCCGCGGGAGGCAGCATCCAAACTGCAGCCGCTGAGCAGCAGCAGGATGACGGCAGCGGACTTCCACATGACGAGTCGAGTGTTCATGCCCGTTATACCAGCGCCAGCTTGCCGGCTATGCCGAGTGCCAATCGCGAAATTTGGGCCCCAGCCTTGATGACCGCCGCGCGTTTTTTCCGCGAGGCGGCATCCAACACAGCTTTCTTCATCAGGTCTTTGTAGGCGTCGATTTCCTCGGCGTCGAAGGGAACGATCCGAGCCACGGTCTCGTTATTGAAGGTGTTAGCCAGCTGCAGATACAGATTGGAAATCTCCGCTGCGTAAATGCCTCGCCGCAGCGGATCGTTCTTATAGGTTTCGAACTTTTTCCTCAATGCCGCGACCGCATCCAGGAGAGCCGTTTGCCGGACCTTCGTATCGTCTTGCCGCCCGACGCCGAATTCCACCGTGCCCAATTGATCCACCAGGACCTGCGCTTCGTCGCGGGCATGGTCCACGCTGGTTGCGAGTTGCTCGATGTCACCGGTGGCAGTTTCGGCGGTCTCCATCAACTGTTTAATCAGGCTGTCGTTGTCTCGGAGGAAGCTGACCACCCCCTCAATGCTGCGGTTCATAGAGCCTCCGTTACTGTCCGTCATCTTTCTTCAGTCGATCGAGGAGTTCCACCAGATCGGCGGTGTATCGCTGGGCGCGGTCCAATCCTCCGATGCGCAGGATGCGCGCGCCGACGACTTCCTCCAGCGCGTCATTGACCGTTCGGGAATGATTCAGGACTCCCATAATCTGTCCGGATCGGCCTGGAACTTGATCGAGAATCGCCGTGACGAATTCCGGATCGACCGACGCCAGCGCCGATTGTTTGGCAAAGCGTTGCACCTGGGCATGGAGTGTGGCGGTGTGTTTCCAGGAGTCATTGAGCGCGTTGGCGGTGTCCCGCAGGCCGCAAAAATCCTCTTCGAATTGATCCCAGACCGCTTTTTCCAGCCCCTGTACATCCGCCATATAGATGAGGCTTGTGAGGTAGGCGGCCGCATAGGCGGCGTCTCCCTTTTTATTGGTCAGATTCCTGAAAGAGGCCAGGGCGAAGCGGTGCTTGGTTTCCTGGATATGAAGCGACTTGAAACTTTCATGCAGGGCGCTGCGGGCTTCTTCGAGATACTTGATACGGGTTTCGGTTTCCTTTTGAAACAAATCGATGTTGGTTTGCGCCGCATCGATCTTGGTGCCTTCCAATTGAATGAGGTCGCGCACCGAGCTGCTGTGGATTGAATGGCAGCCGGTCGCGGTGAGCACCAGCATGACGAAGGACAGCAGCGTCACGCCTCGTCTGACCATGGAGGGCTCCTTCTTGCGAGCGGACGTGCGGCGGTTCATCGGCGCACCGTGCGCAGCGCGTCGGCCAGCGATTGTGTGTCGCTCCGGCTCAGGGTGACGTCGATATCCAAATATTGCTTAATCAGGCCGTTGATCCGTCGAAGCGCCTCGACATTGGTCCGGTACTGGTCGAATGCGGTGAGGTCCACGACTTGGGGCGCCTTCGCATCCGAGGCGACGCGCCGTTCCACGCGAGCAATCAGATCGGGGATTTGTTGGATAAGGTTGCTCATGTCTCCTGTGCCGGCTGCAAACAAGGGTTGTCCGTTGGACCCTTTGCGCTCAGGGAGAGACTTTAAGCGAATGGTATTGATCACGGCCAGCACGTCGGATCCGAGCAGCCCTGCGTCGTCCTCGGCGAGGGCGGCGTCCGGCACCTCGGCCATTCGAGGATTGGTCGTCGCCCATTGCAGGGCCAGATCCAGCTTGAGGCGGGTCTGGACGTAACGGAACCACTGCAGATGGCGAGTCGTGATATTGCTCACGAGCTCACGATACTGCTGCATGAGCTGCTCATTCTCTGTGTAGACCTGGTCTTTGGCCGCCAGCGCCTGCTTAACTTCAGGCGCTGTGGTACAGGCGGCGAGCGAAACAAAAACCAGCACGCCGGCGATGCGCAACATCCTCATCGGGATGCCTCCTGGTAAGCGTCGAAGTCGGTTCGACTCTAGTGAAAGGCAATCTACGTACCTAGCGAGAGTGGAGTAGAGCTGCGCCAGAGTAATCATAAAATCATTGCTCTGCAAGGTGAAAAATCGAGGTGCTTCAGATCGGCACAGCGGCGGACGGGCAGATGAACCGTACCTATTCAGATACGGGTGTATCGAACCTCATACAGGGAGGTAGGAGAAGAGAGTTGTCGGCTTTGCTGCCCCGGCACCCTTCCTCAACAGCCTGCTAGGAAGGCGTGAGAGATTTTCGAAGGGCGATCACCGTAGCTGCGTCGAGGCCGGCCGACTTGAGTTGCTCGTCGGTGGCGGCGGCGATGCGTTGAAGACTTCCGAACTGTTTCAAGAGTCGCTTGCGGCGGATCTTGCCGATGCCCGCAACCTGGTCCAACTCGGACGAGAGCAACGCTTTGCCGCGGAGATTGCGATGATAGGTGATGGCAAAGCGGTGGGCCTCGTCACGAATCCGTTGGACCAGGTGTGTGGCAGGGGACGCCGGTCGCAGAATGATCGGATTTTTTCGGCCCGGCAGGAAAATGCGTTCGTCTTTTTCGCCGCGCGCCTTGGCCAGGCCCATGATCGGAATCTGGTCCTGCCCGACTTGTTTCAGACCTTCGATGGCCGCGCTCAATTGGCCAAGCCCGCCGTCGATCAGAATCAAGTCCGGGCGGGCGAGATCTTCCGTCTCACCATAACGCCGCATCACGGCCTCCTGCATGCTGGCAAAATCGTTGGCGCCCTCCACCGTTTGAATGCGAAATTTGCGATAGTCTGATTTCTTGGCCTGCCCGTCTTCCCAGACGACCAAGGAGGCGACGGATTGATTGCCCATGATGTTTGAAATGTCGAATCCCTCGATGCGGCGGGGGATGGCCTCGAGGCGAAGCAGGCGTTTCAATTCGGCTGTGGCCTGCCGGTCCAGGGCTTCGTTGCGGAGGTGGTCGGCAATGGCGGCGGCGGCGTTTTCTTCTGCGAGCAGGAGCAGTTGATGTTTGCTGCCGCGTTCCGGGGCCAGGATGCGCACGGCCTCTCCGCGTTTTTCGCTCAGCCATTGTTCGATCAGCGAGGCGTCGTCAAGACCGGTCGGTACCAGCAGTTCTTTCGGCGGTTGCCCTTCCTTGTTGTAGAACTGTTCGATCGCGGAACGGGTGAGTTCCTCATCGCTGGAGTCGGCGGACTGGGGCCAGAAGAAATCTTTCCGTCCGATCAGCAGGCCTCCGCGCACGAATAGAAGTTGAAGGTCAGCCGCCGTTCCTTGGCGTGCTAGCCCGATCACATCCTGATCCGTCGTGCTGACCTGGGTGATGCGTTGTTTCTCCAGCGTGCGTTCGACGCTGAAGAGGCGATCTCGCAACCGGGCTGCTTCCTCGAACGCTTCCCGTTCCGCGGCCGATTCCATATCCTGACGCAGGCTGTCCAGCAGTTCCCGGTCCCGGCCTTCGAGAAATTGGCGGACCTGTTTGACGATCAGGTGATAGTCCTCCCGGGACTGATTGCCGGTGCAGGGCGCCATGCACCGTTTAATTTCAAATTCGATGCAGGCCCGCTCGGCCCGACCGTCGATATCAATCTCGCATGTGGCCAGGGGGAACGCTTTGCGAATGACCTTCAGTGTCTCGCGCAGCGCCCCGGCCGGAGTGTACGGACCATAATAAAGCGCCCCATCTTTCTGCACACGCCGGACGATGGAGAGGCGAGGGAAATTCTCTTTGATCGGCAATCGAAGATAGGGGTACTGCTTGTCGTCGCGCAGGACAATATTGAATCGCGGGCGGTGGCGCTTGATCAGGTTGCTTTCGAGGATCAGCGCTTCCAGGTCCGAGCGGGTGACGATGGTCTCGAGATCGGCGACTTCACTGACAAGCAGGCTGGTCTTGGGCGTCTGGTCGTTGCCCTTTTGGAAATAGGAGCGTACCCGGTCTGCCAAGACGGCGGCTTTGCCGACATAGAGAATTTCTCTCTTCGCGTTCCGAAAGAGATAACAGCCCGGCTGTTCAGGCAGGTGGTCGAGTTTGGATTGAAGTGTGTCGGGCATTGTCATTTGTCGGTGGCAATTCGTTCTGCGGCAAATGTTTCGGTCGATGTCGGTGACTATTGTACTTCCTGAACGGGGGGAGCTATCCAGAGGGATTTCTCAATGACTGCAGAAAAGCTATATCGGCAAGCCAGGACTTCGATAGTCTGCACGTGTAGCGTAACAGAAACATATCCGGCAGGCTGCTCAAAAAGACCGTCCGACAAGGCCGCAGCGAGGTCCGCGACGAGAAGAATCATGAGTGTCGTGCTTGCGGACGCCGGCGAGACAGTGAGCCGGCCGTGTCCTGAGCCGAAGCGTCACATTCCTCCCCGCCCACCCCACGCCTGCCGGGACAGGCTCTCCCCATGTGCGGTACGTTGAGCCTTGGAGCGATGCGAGAACGAAACTGGCAGATTTTTTCAGCAGCCTGTTAGCGCAGCGTACGCACAAACGACGGACTCAAGCTGCCTCGGGCGACTTCTGCGACGGGCCCCTTCATCGTCAGGCCGAAATCCCTGGCGACCTCGATGTTGAGTGTTCCCCCCGGCATCTTGACCGTGACCGGACCCTTCACCAGCCCGAGCCTCACGGCGGCGCTGGCCGCAGCACAGGAGGAAGAGCCTGAGGCTTGGGTTTCACCGGCACCCCGTTCCCAGATCAGAATAAAGATTTCCTTCGGGCCGGTGGGCACGGCAAGCTGGACATTGGTGCGTTTTGGAAACAGAGGATGGTTTTCCAGGACTGGTCCCAGCGCGAGGAGATCCTCACGGGTCCAGGATTGCCCGGCTTCCTTGAAGACCACGCAATGGGGGTTACCGACACTGACTCCCGTGAATCGCAGCGACCGTCCGGCTGCTTCGATCGGTTGCTGGATCAACTCGTCGATCGTGAGGGTGCAGGGGAGGGCTGCCGGTTGAAACGTGGCCTGGCCCATCTCCACCGTGGCGGCAGCCGCATCCCCGTGGCGATCGACGTGGAGCGTGATCGAGACGAGACCGCCCTTGGTTTCCACGGTAAACGCGCGCTTCTTTGTTTTCCCGGTGGCATGCAGGTAGCGGGCGAAGATGCGGAGTCCATTGCCGGACTTTTCGGCCTCGCTCCCATCGGGGTTGTAAATCCGCAGGCCGAAGTCAGCTTTGTTGGAAGGGACCAGCGCGAGGATTCCGTCGCTGCCGAGGCCCCAATGGCGATCGCAGATGCCGCGGATTTTTCCGGGCGTGAGCTTGAAGCTGAGCTCCTTGGGGTCCATCACCACATAGTCGTTGCCCAGTCCATGCCCGCGAAAAAACCCGTTTTTCATCTGCGCTCTCCTTCTCGTCGTTCGTCGCTCGTGAAACGTGAAGCGAGGGAACAATACGTGGACGGATCAGAATTCGTCAATGGGTTCAGCCCGTCGGTGAGGAAAGGGGGATGCGCGCACTTGTCCGTATCGGACGAGCAACGCTTCGCGAGCGACGAACGACGCGCCTTACACCAGCGTCGTGCCCGGCGGGCGTTCAATAAGTTCAACTTCATACCCGTCCGGCGCGTCGATGAAGATGAAACGGCTTCCGGATGATGTGCTGGTCGGCCCGTCGGTGATCGTGACCCCCTTGGATCCCAAGCTCCGGATTGTATCGTCCAGGTTCTCGACCTCGAAGGCGAGGTGGACCAGATCCTCCTGCACCCTGACCGGCCCGCTCGCGGGAAAGCTGCACAGCTCGATGAGTTCCTCACTATTGGGGACTTTCAGGAAGGCCAGATGGGAACCGCGTGGAGAGATCTTGCGTTCCAGCACCTCGAGTCCGAGAACGTCCCGGTAAAAGCGGATGGTCTGATCCATGTCGCTCACGCGCATTCTCGTATGAAGAAGTTTTCGTACGTTCACTCGCTACTCCGTTAAACTGAAAAGAAATGCCACACCAACAAGCTCACGATAAACCAGAACAGAAAACCCACCATTCCAACCATGTATTCCCGCCTGTCGAAGTTATGGAAACCAAGAGACCTGAGTATCACATAGCCAGTTCCATAGCATAGCAACTCAACAAAAAACGAGTATACGAGTTCGAGTGCAACTTGAGCCATATGCCTATTTATTTCTCGCCGGGCCGTTCGTCTTGCGTAGCAGAATTTCGGCATACCCGGGAATGAGGAAATTGGGCATGGGCCCGATTTCTTTGTAGCCCTGCTTGCGATAGAAGGCACGGGCCGCGGCATTGAAGTCCGAGACGCAAGCAAACAGGTTCGGGGCCCGGGCGAATGTGAGCAATTCGATGTGGGACAACAACCGGCTTCCCAAGCCCTGGCCTATTGCTGACGGGGCGATGCCGAGTAATTCCAGATAGTCGCCGAACAGGAACTTTTGCCGCACGATGGCAATACCCAGCACGGTTCCTTCTACCTCCAGCACGAACGTGTCCCGCCCGGCGGGTAGCGGCGCGAAGATGCGCAGCCAGTCGGAGGCGGTAAAGCCGAGCCGTTTCCAGGGATCGGAGCTGGTCAGGATTCCGATCACGGCATCGCGATCCTCAGCTCGCATGTCGCGGATTATGGCTTGGGTGCGGCTGTCGATTGGTTGCATCGCAGGAGATCCGATACGGTCATGGCGGTCAGGCCCTTGTCGGCTGACAGGTGTGCGGCCAGGGCTTCGGTGACTTCGCGGGTATGTTTTCCTTTTCCATTCGCATGCAACACGATCACGCTGCCCGGCTTGAGTCGTTTCTGAACTCGGGTCAGGATCGCGTCGGCACTCAGCGTGGGGTCCGGGTCGCCGGACTCGATGTTCCACAAGATGAACCGCAGGCCGAGGGCCTTCACGGTTTCAACGGTCTCGTCGTTATATTCACCATAGGGCGGCCGGAACAGGGTTGTCGGACGGCCATACTTGGTCTTGAGAAATCGTACGGGCGCCATGATTTCCTGTTGCTGCTCCTCGATGTCATGCATCGGGAGATGCGCATGCACGTCTCCATGTGTGCCGATCTCGAAAAACGGAACGGCCAGGAGTTTTTTTATCTCATCGCCGTGCTTGATCATCCACCGGCCGGACATGAAGAAGGTGGCCGGCACTTTGTGCTCGATGAGAAACTCGATCAACTCGTGATCGAATCCCGATGCCGTGCGAACGGGGCACAGATCATAGGTGAGGGCCACGGCGGGGCAAGAGGCAGGGCCGGCTTTGATGACCTGGGCCTCCGCCTGATGGGCTTGACCCGCAACAGCCAGCCCGCACATCATTGAAACTCCGACCCACCTCTTCCAGCGCATGGGCGCAGTATACCCGAAGGAGCGGCAGGGCGATAGTTGACGCTCCATCCGGGTGGCTGCTACGGTGAAACCATGCAGGGACCGGACTGGAAAATCGGGCGTATGTTCGGGATTCCCATCCACGTGCATGCCTCGTGGCTATTCGTGTTTTTCTTTATGACCTGGTCGCTGGCGACCGGCTATCTGCCGGACATGCTTCCGGGCTTGTCCGAGCCTCGATACTGGGCGATGGGTGGCGTGGCGGCGCTGTTATTGTTTGCCTCTGTGCTGCTGCATGAGCTCGGCCATTCCTTGGTGGCGCTTCGCTACCGGATTCCGATCGGGCAGATCACGCTCTTTATCTTCGGCGGCGTCGCGCAGATGCGAAAAGAGCCGCCCCATCCTCGAGCTGAATTCTTGATCGCGATTGCCGGCCCGATCGTCAGTTTTCTGCTGGCGGGGATCTGTCTCGGGCTGGTCGCGCTGCTGGAATTGTTCCCTGCCGGGTCATCTCTACAGGGATTAATGGCTCTGGGTACTCTGCTCGGCATGGTCAATACTCAGTTGGGTCTCTTTAATCTCCTGCCGGGCTTTCCGCTGGACGGTGGTCGTGCGTTGCGGGCTGGACTGTGGGCTTGGAGCAAGGATTATTACCGCGCGACCAGCCAGGCGGCCCTGGTGGGACTGCTGTTCGGGATCAGCTTCGGGCTGTTCGGTGCGGTTCTCCTCTTCGGGGCTCTTTTCGGCACGGCATCCAGCGCCTTGGCGAGCAGTGGAGGGTGGATCGTGTTGCTGGGCGCCTTTCTGTTTTCGGCTGCGCGCGGGAGCCGGAAGCAGGCGGCCATTCGCGCCTCGCTGGCCTCGGTACCGGTCCGCGAACTCATGGTCGGCAATGTGGTGGCCCTGTCCCCGGAGCTTACACTGGAGGAAGCCGTGAACCAGTACTTCCTCCCATACGGCTATGGGGGCTTTCCGGTAGTGCAGGATGGCCGCCTGATGGGGATTGTGGCGGTGCGCGATATTCAGTCGGTCAAGAATTCCCTCTGGGCCTTCCGCCGCGTGGCCGATATTATGCAGACCTCCAGTGACGAGATGGTCGTGTCGCCTGATCTCTCGGCCATGCAGGCGCTGGAGCAGATGATGGCGGTCGGGGCCGAACGGCTTGTCGTAGTTCAGGACGGCCAATTGCTGGGATTGGTCACTCGCGCCTCCATCGGGCACTTCATCGAACAGCGCCATCCTTCCGGAATGAGTTCCTCCTCTTCGTAGCCGGTCGGCTTCCTAGGACCTCACGCAGCACCTCTGAAATCATCTTCTCCGTGAAGGGATGTCTCCTTCCATGGTTATGGGAAGGTCATTAAATGCTGGGTGCGAGAGATCGATCCGGATCATGGGGGATGGGGCGAGGGTTCGTATCGGCGTCGGTTATCCTGGGAGGGTAGCCGATTCATCAAGTATGGTTGGGCGGCGACATTGACACTCGTAGGTCACCACGGCGCCCAAGAGGACGAGCGCGGAGGAGTAATACACCCAGAGCAAGAGTAACACGACCTCGAGCAACGAGCCATAGAGCTGCGTGTAAACGGCCGCATCTTCCAGATAAGTCACGAAAAGAACCTTGGCGGAGATCCAGAGGAGACTGAACACGGCGCCACCAATCGTCGACTCGCGCCAGGTCGGCCGCTGGTGAGGAAGAAACCGGTACAGGCAGGTGACGGACGCGAAGGCGAGCAGGAATGGAAGCGAATAGGTGAGCAGGAAGTCATGGGCCGCGATCGCCACCAGATTGATCCCCAAGAGGTGAGGCGCATAGGCGGTCAGTAATTCGATGGCCTGGGTGGCAACGAAGGAGATGAGGGTCAGAAATCCCAACATCCAAATCAGGGCCACGGCGACCAACGTGGAAATCAACGGATGCCTCTTGGCCGCCGTGCCGAATACGGTGTTCATGGCATAGTCCAGCTCGTAGAAGACCAGCGCGCTGAACCACCCGAACGCGAGAAAGACCGCCCATCGCACTTCTTCCTGTTCCGCGACCCGGCGAATATCTCTGGCGAGGCGTTCGCCCATGCTGGGGAGAAACCCTTTCAGAAATCCGAGCAGAAACTGATAGCCGATCACATCTTGGCTGACGATGAAACTGATGCCGTAGAGCAGAAGGAAGACCATCGGGAAAAGGGAGAGCAGCGAATAAAAAGCGAGCGAAGCGGCGAGACTGGGGCAGCCGCGCCGTCGAAAAGTGTCGAACACATTGGAGAGAAGCGGTAATTCGGTCATGCAAGCCTGCGTTGTTCAGTGCTGGTGCGGCGCGATGAATGCCCCGGATCGTTGCGGGATGCTATGCAAGGAAAGTCGGCGCGTCAGGTGGCGATACGCTACTTCAGCAACGGCGCGGCATGGGTGGCCAGCGACCAGAGGCCGTTCGGGAACAGGCCGAGGAACACGACGCCGGCGAGGGCGCATGCAAGGACGAAGGACAGCGCGGGCGAGGTGTCCAGCCGTGATTGAGAAGCGGCAGATCCCTCGGATTCCCGCATATACATGACCATGACGATCCGCAGGTAATAGAAGGCAGAGATGGCGGCGAAGATGACGGCCACGATGGCCAGCCAGGTCATGCCGCCGTTCACCGCGGCCATGAAAATGTAGAACTTCCCGATGAAGCCTGCGGTCGGGGGAATGCCGGCCAGCGACACCAGAAACACCAGCATGAAAAAGGCGGCCAGCGGCTCGCGTTTTGCCAGCCCGGCGTAATCCTCGATGTTCTCGCTCTCCTGCCCCTCCTTGCGCAACATACCGACCAGCGCGAATGCTCCGAGCGTCATAAAGGAATAGATGGCGATATAGAGCAGGACGCTTGCGAACCCGCTGGAGGCTCCCTCGCCGCCGTGGCCGCCTGCCACCACGACGCCGATGAGGGCATATCCCGCATGGGCGATGCTGGAGTAGGCCAGCATGCGTTTGATGTTGGTCTGCACGATCGCGACGAGATTCCCCAGTGCGAGCGTGGCGAGACAGATGATGGTAAACAGGATCGACCAGTCTGCGCCCGCCCCTCCCAACCCTTCCACGAACACCCGGAGAAAGGCGCCGAAACTGGCGGCTTTCGAGGCCACGGCCATAAAGGCGGTGACGGAGGTCGGCGCGCCCTGGTAGACGTCCGGCGTCCACATATGAAACGGCACGACCGCCAATTTGAATCCGAACCCGACGGCCAATAGCACCAATGCCAGGGACAGGAGCGGATTTGCCGTGCCTTGTGTGGTGATCGCTTCTGCGATCACGGACAGCCGAGTGCTGCCGGCCAGACCAAAGAGCAGGGAAATGCCGTACAGCAATACGCCGGACGAGAACGCTCCCAGCACAAAATATTTGGCCGAGGCTTCGAGCGAACGGGCTTCCGTCCTCTTCAATCCGGCCATGACATAGAGTGACAGCGACATCAGCTCGGTGCCGAGGTAAATGGTGAGCAGATCGGCGCCGGAGACCATCACCATCATCCCCGCCAACGCCAGCAGGATGAAGCCGTAGTATTCTCCGATGCTCAATCGCTCGGCTTTGAGATAGACCAGAGAGAGGAGAACCGTAAGGCCGGTCACGATATAGAGCAGCAGTTTCCAGAACGCGCCATACGAGTCGATGACGACCAGGTTACTGAAGGCGTACGTTCGGCCGGTCATGTGAGCAGAGGTCAGGCCTATACACATGGCCAGGGCACCCAGCGTCAGCCAGGCGAGGACATCCTTTTTATCGGCTGCAAGGATAGGGTCCAAGGCTAGGATGAGGCAGGCCGTGCCGATGACGATCAGTTCCGGAAGAATAGCCATGAGATCTTGGAGTGGAAAGGTCATCGTGCCGCTGCCTGTTCAGAGGATGAGGGAGCAATCACCGCCGCCATCGTTGCCGCCGGTTTCGAGAGAGGGGCCTGCTGAGGTTGAGCCGCATAAGCTGGGTCCTTCTGTCCGCTCAGGAGGTTTGTCACGCTGGCATGCATGCGGGTCAACAGCGGGTTCGGGAAAATTCCCAGGACGAAAACCAGGACGATCAAGGGAACGAGTGTAGCCGTCTCTCTGGCATTCAGGTCCAGGAGATGGGCGCGATGCGCGGCGGCAGGAGTGCCGAACACAACGCGTTGCATGAGCCAGAGCATATACGCAGCGGCCAGGATGACCCCGAGCGCGGCGAGGGCGGTGGCAAACTGGCTCCAGACGAACGTGCCGGCCAGCACTAAAAATTCGCCGACGAAACTGTTGGTGCCTGGAAGCCCCAGCGATGAAAGCGCAAAAATCATCAGGAAGAGGGCGTAGCGCGGCATGGGCCCGGCCAGCCCGGTATTGTCGAGAATCTGACGGCTGTGGGTTCGTTCATAGATGATGCCCACGCAGAGGAAGAGTCCGCCGGTCGTGATGCCGTGATTGACCATCTGCATGACCGCGCCTTCGACCCCCTGGATGTTCAGGACGAAGATCCCCAACGTCACGAAACCCATGTGGCTCACGCTGGAGTAGGCGATGAGTTTCTTGATATCGGTCTGAGCCAGCGCCATATAGGCCCCGTAGATAATGGCCACGATCGAGAGCGCGATCATCGGTTTGGTGAACGTGACGGTGGCGTCCGGCAGCATCGGCAAGGTGAAGCGGAGGAATCCGTACGTGCCCATCTTCAGCAACACGCTGGCGAGAATCACGCTGCCGGCGGTCGGCGCCTCGACGTGCGCGTCAGGCAGCCAGGTATGGAACGGAAACATCGGCACCTTCACCGCGAAGGCGGCGAAGAAGGCGAGGAACAGCCACATCTGGAGCGAGGCGCCGTAGGTCCCGCGGCTCAGTTCGAGAATGTCGAAGGTATGTCCGCCCTGGAAGTACAGGGCGAGGATGGCGACCAGCAGGAGCAGGCTGCCCGCCAGCGTGTAGAGAAAAAATTTGATCGCCGCATAGAGGCGATTGGGGCCGCCCCAGACGCCGATCAGCAGATACATCGGGATCAGCATGGCTTCCCAGAAGACATAAAACAGCACGAAGTCCAGCGCCACAAACACGCCCAACATGGCTGTTTCCATGACCAGGAGCATCGACATGAACAACTGAACGCGTTTCTCGATCGCGGTCCAGGACACCGTGACGCAAAACGGCATCAAGAAGGTCGTCATCAGGACCAACGGGAAACTAATGCCGTCCATGCCCAGGCTGTACTGCACCGGCGGGGAACTGATCCAGGCCGCCCGTTCCACGAACTGCATATTGGCGGTCGACGCGTCGAATAGCCACCAGAGCGGCAAGGAGAGGAAGAAAGTGCCCACGGTGAAGCCGAGTGCCAGCCAGCGAGAGGACTCAGGCCTGACCAGGAAGCAGAGTACGGCTCCGATCAGCGGGAAAAAGACGATCAGGCTCAACCAGGGAAACGACGTCACGAAATTCTACTCCACAGGTGAAACGCGAAACATGAATCGCCAACGCTTCTATCGATGGTCCGAGGTTCCAGTAGTCTTCTCGCTACAGCAGCAGATACACCGTCAGGATAACCACGGCGCCCAGCGTCATGCCAAGCGCATAATGCTGCGTCTGCCCGCTCTGCGTCAGCCGGATCAACCAACCGCCCCAGGCAATCGCGCGGGCCACTCCGTTGACGGCGCCGTCGATGATCGCGACATCGATATGTTTCCACAGCCCTTGCGCGGCCGACAGGGTCGGGCGGACCAGGGAGCGGTCATAGGCTTCATCGATATACCACTTGTGCAGCGACAACTCGTAAGCCGCGCGCCACTGTCGTGCGAGGCGATCCGGCAGGCCGGGATTCAGCACATAGAGGTAGTAGGCCGCGCCGATTCCCATCAGGCCCATGAGCGTCGCCAGCGCCATGATGACCAAGGCTGCGCTTCCTTCATGATGGGCGCCTGCGCCCTTCCCATGAAAGACCGGTTCCAGAAACGCCGGAATGCCGAGATACCCGCCGACGATACTCAAGACGGCCAGCACCAGCAACGGCGCCGTCATCGTCGTCGACGGTTCGTGAACATGCCCTGCATGGTGTGGATCGACGTGAGACTTGCCCCAGAAGGTGACGAACACGAGCCGGAAGCTATAGAAGGCCGTCAATCCTGCCGTCAGCAATCCGCAGATGGTCAGGACCTGGCCCAGCGGACCGGCCGACCAGGAGGAGACCAATAGGTCATCTTTGCTGAAGAACCCGGCGGTCAGCGGGAACCCGGCCAACGCAAGCGATCCTACCAGAAAGGTCCAGTAGGTGACCGGGAGTTTGTCTTTCAAGCCACCCATGTGGCGCATGTCTTGTTCGTGGTGCAGGGCGATGATGACCGAGCCGCAGCCCAAAAACAGGAGCGCCTTGAAGGCACCATGGGTGAGCAGGTGGTACATGCCGGCGCTGTAGGCGCCCAATCCGCAGGCCATCACCATATAGCCAAGCTGGCTCATGGTCGAATAGGCCACTACACGTTTGATGTCCGTCTGGGTCAGGGCGATGGTTGCGCCCAGCATCATCGTGAGTCCGCCGACCAGTGCGACGACCGTCATGGAGGCGGGCGACAGGTTATAGAGCGGGGAGAGTCGCGCGACCATGAAGACGCCTGCCGTGACCATGGTGGCGGCATGGATCAAGGCCGAGATCGGCGTCGGTCCTTCCATGGCGTCGGGGAGCCAGACATGCAGCGGGACTTGCGCGGACTTGCCGACCGCCCCGGTAAAGAGCAGCAGGCAGATCATGGTCATGACCGAGACGTCCCAGGTGCCGCCGAATGGGCCGAGAAGGTTCGTGGTTTTGGAAGCCAAGCCCTCGGCCTGCGCGAACACGGTCGCATAGTCGAGCGAGCCGAAGGAGTACCAGACGAGGAACAGGCCGAGGATGAAGCCGAAGTCTCCGACGCGATTGACCAGGAACGCCTTCGTCGCGGCGGCGCAGGCGCTCGCCCGTTCATACCAGTGCCCGATCAGCAGGTAGGAACAGAGTCCTACCGCTTCCCAGAAGACGAACAATTGCAGCAAATTGTCCGCCATCACCAGCATCAGCATGGAGAAGGTGAAGAGGGCGATGTAGGCAAAAAAGCGGGCATAGCCCGGCTCGCCGTGCATATAGCCGATGGTATAAATGTGCACCAGCGTGCTGACGGTGGTGACCAGGATCAACATGACGGCGGTCAGGCGATCGATGGAAATGCCGATGTGAATATCCAGGTTTCCAGAAGTCAGCCAGGTGTAAAGGGGCACATTGATGGCCTGGCCGGTGGCGACGTCGTGCAACGCCAGCAGTGAGAGCAGGAACGAGCCCACCATAGCGGGGACGGCCACCAGGTGCGCGCGCTCCTTGATCCATTGTTCGCCGATGCCGACGATGAGGAATGAGAACAAGGGAAGGAATGGAATCAGCGCATACAGCATCGTTGGTACGGTCGGCCTATCGTTTCAACAGGTTGAGATCGTCAATATAGATCGAGGAATTAGTCCGGTGAAGGGCGATAATGATGGCCAGGCCCACGGCCACTTCCGCCGCCGCTACGGTTAAGGCGAAGAATACGAATACCTGCCCCGCCACATTGTGAAAATACTCGGAAAAGGCCACGAAGTTGATGTTCGTGGCATTCAACATCAACTCCACCGACAGCAGGATCACGATGATATTGCGCCGGATCAGCACCCCGACCACGCCGGTGAGGAACACAAACCCGCTCAGGATCACATAGTAGGATAACGGGACGGCCATGGGATTACCGGTTGTTACTGCACGGGTTCATTGATGTCTTTCTTCGCCAAGATGATCGCTCCGATCATCGCCACCAACAGGATCAACGAGGCGACCTCAAAGGGAAACAAATAGGTCGAGTACAGGGCTTCCCCGATCATTTCCGTATTGCCGGGACCCGCAACGGAATCCGTCTGCATTGCCGGGGCGGAGGCGGCTGTGCGGGATTGAATGAGCAGCAGAATCACTTCAGTGCACAACATTACACCCAGGAGCCCCGCGACGGGGAGCTGGTTATGGTAGCGCTCTTCGGATTTGATGCTCAGCAACATGACCACGAACAGATACAGCACCAGAATGGCGCCGGCATAGACGACGATCTGCACGGCGGCCAGGAATTCTGCGTGCAGGGTGACGTACAGCCCCGCCACATGAAAAAACATAATCAGCAACGCTAGCGCGCTGTAGACCGGGTTCCGCAAGGCGACCACCAACACGGAGGTCGTGGCGATAATTCCGGCAAAATAAAAGAAGAAAATGTGATCCATGCGTCAATTATCTCGTCCGAATCCGCCGAAAAGTCCTGCCCCCTATTGTCCTGGCTTTCTGCCCGGTGGCAGCCTGTTCCGCCTCGGTCGTCTCGGTGTGGGGGGCCAGCACGGAGGACGAGGCGGGCGCCTAGTTCTCCTTTTGCGGGAGATGCTTAAACGTGACGTTGAAAAACGCCACGTTCGGATGCTGCAGCTCAAGGCGTTTTTCCCGAACGGGATATGAACGATCGCCGATGGCGAGCAGCTGTTGCTTGTTGAGATGGAGTTGGCGCTTGTCGTAGACGGCCCATTCGAATTCGCGGGTCATGCCTAGGGCATCCACGGGACAGGCATCGACGCAGAGACCGCAGAAGAGGCATCGCGTCATATCCATATAGTATTCCTTGGAATACCGCTTGGTCGGCTCACCGGGGACTTCCCCACTGACGACCCGGATCACGCGCGAAGGGCAGGCCGCTTCGCAGAGGTCGCATCCGACGCATTTCTCCGTTCCGTCGTCATACCGCAGCAAGGCCAGCATGCCTCGATAGTTGTCGGGCAGCAGACGCTTCTCATGCGGATACTGCAGGGTGATCGGCTTGTAGTTGAGCAAGTGCTTGAGCGTGGCTTTCATGCCCACCAGGAGTTCATAGAAGGTCAGCGTCTTCAGCCAGTCGCCGAACGACGGTTTCCGCTTAGGTTGTGCCGTGATGGCGACGTTCATTTTGCTCCGTTACCGCGGGAAGATATAGGCGGCGATGGCCGTCAATACGATGTTTCCAAGGGCGATGGGCAACATCACCTTCCAGCCGAACCGCATCAGTTGGTCATATCGCAGGCGGGGCAAGGTGGCCCGTAGCCAGAAGAACAGGAACAGGAAGAAATAGACTTTCGCGGCAAACCAGACGACGTTTTCGATCCAGGCCAGGGCATCCAGGCCGAGGTGCCCCAGGATGGTGCCCGGATAGGGGGCGTTCCATCCACCGAGGAACAACGCCGCCGCAACGCAGGACACCAGGATCATGTTTGCGTATTCCGCGATGAAGAAAAACGCGAAGCGCATGCCGCTGTATTCGGTGAAGAATCCGGCCACCAGCTCGCTTTCCGCTTCCGGAAGGTCGAATGGTACCCGGTTCGTTTCCGCTACCGACGAGATGACGTAGACGACAAACGCAAAGATTTGCGGAAACGGCATGGCGATGATGAACCAGTTCCAGAACCCGCCGGCCTGCGCCTCCGTGATTTTCACGAGGCTCAGGGAACCGGACAGCAGAATGACACCCACGATCGCGAGGCCGACGTTCAATTCATAGCTGATCACCTGCGCGGCGGAACGGAGTCCACCGAGGAGGGAGTACTTGCTGTTCGAGGACCAGCCGCCGAGGATGATGCCGTAGGCGCCGATGGAGGCAAAGGCCAGAATATACAGGATGCCGATGTTGATATCGCTGATGACGAACGGCTTGACCTGCATGCCGAACAGCTCGATGGTCATGGTCGGGCCGAAAGGAATCACGGCGAACCCGATCATGGCCGGCACCAGCGCCAGAATGGGCGCGAGCGTGAAGAGGAACTTGTTCGCGCCGGCCGGAATGATGTCTTCCTTGAAGAAGAGTTTCAAGCCGTCTGCGATCGGTTGAAGCACGCCGTAGGGGCCGACTTCCATCGGGCCCATGCGATCCTGCATCCAGCCGAGCACCTTCCGCTCCGCGAGGGTCAGGACCATGACGGTCAGCATCACCACTCCCATTACCGCGGCGATTTGAGCTAACGACACCGCTAGTCGTAATCCGATTTCCATAACAGCAATACTCCTCGTCCCGTCCTACGAGACCTTCGCCAGAGACACGTGCGCGAGCTTAAAATAGGGGATTTGAGTCCGGGGATCAATCGTCCATTCAGTGAGTTGCTTAGCCTCGCCGTCGAAATGTTCAGGAAACCACACCAGGCCGGCCGGCACACGCTCGCGGATCTTCGCGATGGTGGTGATGGAGGCGCGTGCATTCGAGACCGTCACTTTTTCGCCGTCCGCCAGCCCCACTTTGGCCGCATCCACCGGATTGATGGACAGAAACCCTTCCTGCTGCAATTGCAGGAGTCCCTTGGAATGGGTGGACAATTTGCCTGAGTGGAACAGCGTTTGAGTAAACATCAGTGTCAATGTCTTATCATGGGATCTCGGCGCCTGCCGCACGACGTACCGGGTTGCCATGTCGGTAGCGGCGTCTTCCGCCAGATAGCGGCTCAGTATGGCCTGGTCCACCTTGGGCGACGTGGGCGTCGGTCCTAACAGGCCATAACCGGGGATGACGCTGCGAATTTCCTTCAGAATCTCCCGCGCATCGCCATATTCGAGCGGTGACCCCATCAGGACAGAGATTGCCGACAACATTTCCCAATCGGGCCGGCTGTCGCCGATCGGATTGATCGCCTGACGAACGGCTTGGACATGTCCCTCGGAATTGGTGAAGGTGCCGTCCTTTTCCATATAGGAGCAGGCGGGGAGCACCACATGGGCCATCGCCGCCGTCTCGGTGAGAAACAATTCCTGACAGACCAGCAGTTCCAATTTGCCCAGGGCTTCTTTGGCCCGGGCCGCGGCGGGCAGCGTACCGACCGGGTTTTCTCCGACCACGAACATGGCCTTGAGGGTGCCCTTATCCGCAGCGGCAAGCATCTCCGTCAGTGAAGCGCCCGGGGTGCGCGGCAATTCTTCACGCCAAACCGAGGCGATACGCTCGCGGGCGGATTGGTCGTTGAGAGGTGTCGGGCCGGGGAGGAATTCAGCAACCGCGCCCATTTCGACCGCGCCCTGATCGTTGTTCTCCTCGGCGAGCGGTCCGAGTCCGCAACCAGGCTGATTGAGTTTGCCCAGCAGAATTAAGAGGTCCAGGAGATTCGCGGTCGTGCCCTCGCCGCCGGGATGACGCAAGACACCGTTTCCGACCAGGATCACCAGTCGCTTGGCACCAGCCAGGACCTTGGCGGCCTCCGCCCATTGCACGCGAGTTTGGCCTGTCGCGGTTTCGAGTGTTTCCCAGGAGATCTGCTGCAGCGTGGTGGCGAGCTGTTGTACGAAGGCCGGCGCTTGTTCAGCCAGGGTGGCGTCCACCAGGTTATCCTCGATGACGGCCTTGATCAGGCCGAGGACAGTATTGCCGAATTGTTCAGGATGGGTCGGGAAATGCTGCAAGGCTAAGTTCGCGATGTTGCTCAGAGTGTCGACGGCCGGTTGCAGGGTTTCCATTGTGACTAGGCCGGCTTGCCGCTTCTTGACGGCTTCCTTCACCTTGAGGCCGGTAATCGGACTGGTTTCCGTAATATTGGTGCCGACCAGGAGCAGAACATTGGCGGCGACAATGTCTTCGAACGCGATGGTCCAGCGATGAGTGCCTTGCACGCGGCGTAGCGCTTGTACCCCGTTCAAATGGCCGTACCGCGCGCTGCTGTCGATCCGGTTAGTGCCGATCACCTGACGCATGAACTTCTGGAACACGTAAAGGTCTTCATTCGTGCAGCGAGAGGCAATAAGTCCGCCGAACGCATCGGGGCCGTTGGCCAGTTTTACGCGAAGGGCCTGTTCGGCGACATACTCCAGCGCCTCTTCCAATGTGGCTTCCACCAGCGCGCCATTGCGGCGGATCAACGGATGAGTGAGGCGGGCGGCGTCGGTACTGGCGTGAAAGCCGAAGAACCCTCGGGCGCAGAGATCGCCGTTGTTCCGTCCGGCGCCGTGGGAGGAATTCACTTCGATGAGTTCGTTGCCTTTGGTCTGCACGGTGATGCGGCAGCCGTCGCCGCAGAAGGTGCAGATCGTGTCGGCCCGTTTGAGCATCCAGGGGCGGTACTCATACATGGACAGGCGGCTCGTGATGGCGCCGACCGGGCAGATCTGGACGCAGCCGCCGCAGAATTCGCAGTCGAGTTCGTGCGGGCCGAAGTGTTTGATCTCCGTCATGGTGCCGCGGCCAACTGGAGCGAGCGCCTTGACGTCCATGATTTCATCGCAATACCGGACGCAGCGCAAACACTGCACGCAGCGATTCATTTGCGTTTCAATGAGCGGGCTGAAGTACTCTTTCTGGAAGATGCGCTTGGTCTCCGTAAACCGGCTGGTGGTCGGCGTATATTGATGCGAGAAGTCCTGGAGATCGCATTTGCCGCCCTGGTCGCAGACCGGGCAATCCAGCGGATGGTTGGCCAGGATGAATTCCAGCACCGACTTGTGCGCATCGTCCACCGTAGTGGTAGCTGTCCGCACAGCCATGCCCTCGGCAACCGGCGTGCTACAGGCGGTCTGAAGTTTCGGCATCTTCTCGACTTCGACCAAACACATCCGGCAGTTGGCGTCCGATTTCAGCTTGGGATGGTAGCAAAAATGCGGAATCATCACCCCGACACGACGCGCGGCTTCGATCACAAGGGTCCCTTTGGGAACCGCAACCGTGGTGCCGTCGATGGTGAGCCGGACTGTCTCTGGTTTTTGATCAGGCATTGTCTGAACAGCTCTTAATGTTCAATTTTCAATGGTGAATGTTCAATCGAACATTGAGAATGCAGCGAGGAACATTCCTTGGGACTCTTGTGCGTCACGTGAGACGTCAATGTTTGGCTCCCGCCGGTTCCGGCCGTATCAGGTTCGCTGCCTCTGCGGCATGGATATAGGCGACATACTCGTGCCGCCAATGTTTAAGCGTGCTCAAGATCGGAGAAACCTCGGCATCGCCAAAGGCGCAGACCGTTCGACCGGCAATGTTCTTGCACAGGTCGGTCAGGGTTTCAAGGTCTGCCAGCTGGCCCCGCTTGTTGACGATCCGGCGCATGATCTGCACGAGCCAGGAACTGCCTTCACGGCAAGGGCTGCACTTGCCGCAGGATTCGTGATAGAAAAATTCCATCAGTCGCAGAGCGGCCCAGACCATGTCGGTGCCCTCTTCCATGATCGTCACGCCGCCCGACCCCAGCATCGATCCGGCCAGCGCCACGGATTCAAAATCCAGTTTGACGTCCAGATGATCGGGCGTGAGAAACGGTGCCGAGGCGCCTCCGGGAATGAAGGCCTTGAGTTTCTTGTCCGACCGCATGCCGCCGGCCTGCTCGTAGATCAACTCCCGAAAGGTAATGCCCATCGGGACTTCGTAGTTCCCGGGGCGCGCCACATGGCCGCTCACGCAAAAGACCCGCGTCCCGGTGCTCTTCGGGGGGGATCCGATCGAGGCGAACCATTCGGCTCCGCGATTCACAATGTGCGGCAGGTTGGCAAGGGTTTCGACATTGTTTACCACGGTCGGTTTGTTATAGAGGCCGTGCGTGGCAGGGAACGGCGGTTTGACGCGAGGAAGACCACGTTTGCCTTCCAGCGATTCCAGGAGGGCCGTTTCTTCACCGCAAATATAAGCGCCCGCTCCGCGATGGACCCAGATGTCGATGGACGTGCCGGTCCCGAAGATATTCTTGCCGACATACCCGGCGGCGCGCGCTTCCTTGATGGCCGCTTCGAGAATCTTGGCCCCCAGGACGAATTCACCGCGAATATAAATGTAAGAACTGGCCGCGCCGATGGCGTAGCAGGCCAGCAACATGCCTTCGAGCAATTGATGCGGGTCACGCTCGATGAGCTGGCGATCTTTGAACGTCCCCGGTTCGCTCTCGTCGGCATTGCAGCAGAGGTAACGAGGGCCCTGATAATCCTTGGGCAAGAACCCCCACTTGACCCCGGTCGGAAAGCCTGCCCCGCCGCGTCCGCGGAGGCCCGACTTCATAACCACTGCGGTGACCTCGGCCGGGCTGACTTTTCCCAGCACTTTTCGCAGCGCCTGGTAACCACCGGCGCGTTCATATTCCGCTAACGAGCCGCTATAACCGGGTTGCAGCATGTTTTTCAGCAGAATGGGTTCGTACGTCTTCATAGCGTCAACGTGAAACGAAAAAGGTGAAACGTGAAAGGTTGCGGCTGGTTCTCATGTTGTGTCGTCTCACGTGTCACGTCTACCCTTTCACGGCATTGGCCGGTTCCGGCCACATGAACGGGCCAGTCTTCAGCGACGAGGTGCCTGTTTGCCGCAAATCGGACAAAATGCGGTCCAGCTTCTCTTCCGTTAGCCGCTCGTAATAGTCGTCGTTGACCTGCATCATCGGGCCGGTTCCGCATGCCGCCAGGCATTCGACGATACTGAGGGTGAACAGTTTGTCCGGGGTCGTTTCGCCCGGCTTGATGCCGAGTTTCGCGCTGATCCAGCCGATGACCGTATCCGAACCGACCAGTGCGCACATGAGCGACTTACAGACCTGCAGGTGGAATTTCCCCACCGGCTTGAGATTCAACATCGTATAAAACGTGGCCGTCTCGTACACCTGCGGCGGAGTCAGCTTCAACAGCCCGGCGATTTCCTGCATGGCCGCTTCCGTGATATAGCCCTGCTCCCGCTGCGCCAGATAGAGGAGGGGCAGCAGCGCGGACCGTTTGACCGGATAGCGGCTTAGAATGTCGTCGATCTCTGCCTTGTGCGTCTCTTTCAGCATCTATCGTGTCCCTATGCCTGCGCCACGATGAATCGTGAGCCGGTCTTCTTCCTGCGCGCGCCCTCTCATCTATCACATTCTCCCATCACGATGTCGTAGGTTCCGAAGATGGTGATGATGTCTGAGATCAGGTAGCCGCGGGCCATGTGATCGAATGCGCCCATGTGGATGAACGAGGGGGCGCGAATTTTCAATCGGTAAGGGCGCGGGCTTCCGTCGCTGACGAGAAAGAAGCCGAGTTCGCCCTTGGGGGCTTCGGTGCCGCAATAGGTCTCGCCCTTCGGCGGCTTGAATCCCTGGGTGAAAATAATAAAATGGTGAATCAGGCTCTCCATGTCGCGCATGACCTTGGCCTTGGGCGGAGGAATCACATGCGGCACATCCGCCATGATCGGGCCCTCCGGCATCTGGTCGAGGCATTGCGCGATGATCCGCGCGCTTTGCCGCATCTCCTCCATGCGTACCCAGTACCGATCGTAGGTGTCGCCCCGCTTGCCGACGGGCACCTCCCACTCGACCTTGTCATAGGCGCCGTAGGGCTCATACTTGCGCACATCGTAGTCGACGCCTGATCCTCGCAGCGTCGGACCGGTGAGCCCGAAATTGATGGCGTCCTCCGCAGAAATCACGGCGATGTCCTTCGTTCGTCCGACCCAGATCCGGTTGGACATGAGCAGCTGATTGTACTCGTTGACCTTGTCCGGGAACGTCTGCAGAAAGGCCTTCAGCCGAACCACGAGATCCGGGGTGAAATCGCTGTCCACTCCGCCGATGCGGTAGTAGTTCAAGGTCAGGCGCGCGCCGCACAGCTTTTCGAACATGTCGAGGAGCACTTCGCGCTCGCGAAAGGTCCAGAAGAAGACGGTCATGGCACCGATGTCGAGCGCCTGCGTGCCGAGCCAGAACAGATGGCCGATGATCCGTTGCATTTCGGCGACGATGGTGCGCACGTACTCCGCCCGTTCCGGCACCGTGATATCCAGCAACTTTTCCACCGCGCGCACATAGGCGTAGTTATTCGTCATCGCGCATACGTAGTCGAGCCGGTCGGTGTGCGGGATGACCTGCATGTAGTGAAGGCCTTCCGCCAACTTTTCGACGCCGCGGTGCAGATACCCGAGATCGGGGGTGGCTTTTACGATCCGTTCACCGTCCAGTTCCAGCACCACGCGGAGCACGCCATGGGTGCTGGGGTGTTGCGGACCCATGTTCAAGAGGAGCTCTTCGCGCCGTCGCGTGCCGCCCGGTTGTTCGGCGGCGAGGTAGGCCTGTTTCTCCTGCTCCGGCACTTCACTTTCGGTCTGTTCCTCAGGCGCCTCATCCAGTCGGGGGATGAACGGGAAGGAGCTACGCCAGCCCCGTCCTTCGGCCGGAAAGTCTTTTCGCAGGGGATGACCCTCTTCGTAGTCCTCCGGCAGGAGAATGCGCCGAAGATCGGGATGCCCGACGAACGTGATGCCCATTAAATCGTAGACCTCGCGCTCCATGAAGTCCGCGCCCTTCCAGATGCCGGTGACCGAGGCGATTTCAGGACTTTCTTCGGTGAGACGCGCTTTCAGTCGGATCCGTCGTCGGTGCGGCAGGGACAGCAGTTGATATACCACCTCAAAACGCTCCGGGTCGTTGGGGTAGTCCACCGAGCAAATATCGGTGATGTGGTCGAACGCCGCTTCCGGCGTGTCGTGCAGCCATCGCGCGACATCGACGATGCGAGCGGCGGTCACACGGGCCGTCACTTCGTTTCGGGCGGCATCCGCCTCTACGCCGCGGATGGCGTCGGGAAACGCGGTCATGAGTCGTTCAAGCAGCGGTTGCATCGTAATGGGAACGCGTTATCTTACGAAAATCTTTTCGCGTTGAATCTTTTCCTGCAATTTCAACAGCCCGTCGATCAACGCCTCCGGACGGGGCGGGCAGCCGGCGATGTAGACATCGACGGGAACGATCTGATCGACGCCTTGCACGACGGCGTAACTGTTGTAGTGGTTACCGGAGGTCGCGCAGGAGCCCATGGAAATGACGTAGCGCGGCTCGGCCATCTGGTCGTAAATACGGCGGATGACGGGGGCCATCTTGCGGGATACCGTGCCGGCCACAATCATCAAATCGGACTGGCGGGGCGAGGCGCGGAACACGCCGGCGCCGAACCGATCGATGTCATACCGCGACGAGACGCTCGCGATCATCTCGATAGCGCAACAGGCCAAGCCGAACGTCATCGGCCACAACGAAGACTTGCGGGCCCAACCGACAAAGGCATCGAGGTTCGTCGTCAGAATATTTGCATCCAGCTGCCGCTCTAAAAAGCTCATATTCCCCTCACTTTTTCATTCTCTTTAGCGAGCAACGGAGGTGGCGAGGTCGCTCATCATAGATCCCCTACTCAGTCCCATTCGAGCGCCCCCTTTTTCCACGCATACCAGAATCCGACGATCAGAATGCCGATAAACACCACCATCTCAACCAGCCCCACCAGCCCCAGCTTCTTGAACGCGACCGCCCAGGGAAACATGAATATAATTTCAATGTCGAAGATCACGAACAACATCGCGATGATGTAATAGCGAATCGGGAATTGCACCCGCGCATCCGAGAACAGGGGACTACCGCTTTCATAGGGCGCGAGCTTCGCGCGATAGGGCCGGCTTGGCCGGACAATACGTCCCAGCAGAATTTGTATCGCCCCGAATGTAAACGCGATCACGATAAAAATCAGGATCGGGATGTAATTCAGCGGTGCGGCTTCGCTACCCATTGCAAACCTGTGAAGCGTGACGCGTCGTTCGCGATGCGTCCGATAACGTTTGACGTGTGACGATTGACGGCTTCTCTGTGTTCAGGATCGATCCGAAGAATGGCTTGAACTTCAGTCCGTCCAGTTCCGGCCTGTCCATGCCCGCATGTTGTACCAACACTTTGAACGTCCGACCCATCCCGTCCGGTCGCAGCAGGTGGATGGCGGCGTAAAACTCCGCCGACTCCGGCTGAAGCGTTTCCAGGAACTGCTCGGCGCCCAGGCCGATCAAAAAACTCATCTGATTCGTAAATCCGGTCACGTCCAGTCCTGCCTCTTGGCCTGCCTGAGCCAGGGCGGTGAAGTCCACATGGGCGGTCATGTCCTGCTCACCGACGCGTTCGTACGCATCTTCCGAGGTCGTCTGACTGAAATAACAGAGGAATGTGCCGTTCTTGCGGTCCGGTCCGTACAGGTCTTCCGCCGTGTGCCCGTAATCGATCGTGAGCACGGCGCCGCGAGCCATCACCTGCGCCACCTGTTTCATCCACTGGACCGCCTTCAGATTGATTTCCGTTCGGTATCCGTCGGGCAGGCTGATGCCGCCTTCTCGCAAATAGTTCGCCAGCTCGTCGGAGAGGGGACGATAGATGTCCGTGAAGACATTTTCGCGAACATCCACATAGATTTCTTGCGGATGGCCGTCGATGACCGCGAGACGATGCACGGGAAAAGCATCCACTAGTTCATTGGAAAAGAAGAGGCCGGTCACGCTGTCCGGCGGAAGATCCTCCAGACGATCGAGCCAGGCCACATGGCCGGATTGGCCGATCCAGGGCGCGACGTGGTGATGTTGAATCGCGCGCATGGAAGCGCTGCGTTCAATCAAAATGTAACGAAGTCGCTCGCTGAGGTTGGCGGGAGCGTTCCGGCAGGCGGTGAGAAAATCCCGAGCCAGCAATCCCTTGCCCGGCCCCATCTCCACCACGGTGAACGGATCGGGATGTCCCAGGCAGGCATCGAGTTGCTGCGCCTGCTTGGCCAGCGCCTGGCCGAGAATCGGGTGCACATCGGAACTCGTATAGAAATCACCGGACCATCCAATACGTTCCTGAGTCGGATCTTCGACAGGACGAACGTAATAGCCGTATTGCGGATGGTACAGGGCGAGTTCCATGAAACGGGCGAACGGAATCGGCCCGGTCGCTGTGATCTCAGCCTTGATTTCCGCCAGGAGTTGTGGATGCCCAGTGCTCAAAGTGACACCACCCTTGTCGGTAGTCGACTGCCGTTTCAGGCGCCATCGCAAGAAACCGCTCTTCTACCGGATTCTCTAGGGAAAAGAGGGGGTTAGATTAGCCGCTGCCTCAGCGGCAAGTCAAGGCGAAAAGACCCTCGATAGACCAGGTGGCCTCCTTTGCTCGCGGAGCGGGCGCCCTCAGAAGAGCCTCGTTCGACGCGCGCAGTTGGAGGCCACCTGGTCTACCTCGCTCCTTCACAATCTATCGTGATTTTTTGTAAGAAGGCGAGGGGGCGAACCGTTCCTAATTTATTTAGATGGGGCGAGCCGGCCTGGTGGCGCGAGTGGCAGAAGTTCGGGAACCGGCAGAGCGAAAGCGCGGCATTCTGCTTTGCAGACAGCGAGCACTGTTCGAAGTTCCGCTGGGAGCTCTGCTCACAGCGGAACGAGTTGCGCAGCTGAGGCAAGCGAAGCGCAGGCCGGTCGAACTTCCGTCCGAAGCGACGCAGGCCGGTTCGGCCCGTCGCTATGCGCCGTGACATTTTTTGAATTTTTTCCCGCTACCGCAAGGGCAGGGATCGTTGCGGCCGACCTTGTCGCCCTGGCTTTGGACGGTCTGAGTGGCCGGTTCGTCGCTGCGGTTGAGGACCATGCGCGGCGGAGGGATCGGTTCAGGGGCGGGAGGAGGCGGTTGTTCGCCTCGCACGGCTTGCACGCGAAACATGCGCTCCAGCACATCGGATTTGATGCGCTCCATCATGGAGGAGAACATGTCGAACCCTTCGCGTTTGTATTCGATCAGCGGGTCCTTTTGCCCGTAGCCGCGCAGGCCGATGCCGTCTCGCAGATGGTCCATGCCCAGCAGGTGATCTTTCCAATGGTGGTCGATGACTTGAAGGAGCAGCATTTTTTCCAGATATCGCATGAGCTCAGAGCTGAGCTCCTGCTCTTTGTGATCGTAGGCTCGCCGAACCTGGGTCTGGATTTCTTCGATCAACGCATCCCGGCCGACATCCTTGAAGTGATCAGCGACGCTGCCCTTGCTCTGGGTGATGTCGAGGGCGAACTGGCCCTGCAAGGCCTCTCCGAGGCCGTTGAAGTCCCATTCTTCCTGGTATTGATCGGCCGGACAGTAGGTCTCGACGAAGGCATTCACGAGATCCTTCATCATGTCGTGAATGTCCTGCTGGATGTGTTCCCCGGCCAGCACGGCATGCCGGTGCTGGTAGATTACTTCCCGCTGCTTATTCATGACATCGTCGTATTCGAGGAGCTGTTTGCGGACTTCGAAGTTATGCGCCTCGACTTTTTTCTGCGCGTTCGCGATGGCGCGCGTGACCATGCCATGTTCGATCGGTACGCCCTCTTCCATGCCCAGCTTGAGCATCATTTGCGAAACGCGTTCGGACGCGAAAATCCGCATCAGATCGTCTTCGAGCGACAGGTAGAAACGCGAGGAGCCGGGATCCCCTTGACGGCCGGCCCGGCCACGGAGCTGGTTGTCGATGCGGCGGCTCTCATGCCGCTCGGTGCCGAGGATATGCAGGCCTCCAGCCGCGACCACGGCCTGTTTGTCTTTCTCGCAATCGGCCTTGATCTCGTCGAAAATTTCCTGCTTCCGCACATCCGTCAACGTGTCGTCTTGATAGAGAATCCGCTTAAAGAGGAAGTCGGCGTTGCCGCCCAGCAGAATGTCCGTGCCACGACCGGCCATATTGGTGGCGATGGTGACGGCGCCCTTGCGTCCGGCTTGCGCGATGATCTCCGCTTCCTTCTCGTGGAACTTGGCGTTCAACACGTTGTGTTTGATGCCGTTGCGGCTCAAATATCCCGCTAGACGCTCGGATTTCTCGATGGAAATGGTGCCGACCAGGACCGGTTGTCCGCGCTCGTGGCAGTCTTTGATTTCCTCGACAATGGCCGTGAACTTTTCTTTTTCCGTCCGGAAGACGACATCGGCGTAGTCCTTGCGGATCATGGACCGGTTGGTCGGAACGACGTTGACGTCCAGATTGTAAATCTTGGCGAACTCGCCCGCTTCCGTGTCGGCGGTGCCGGTCATGCCAGCCAGTTTCTTGTACATGCGGAAATAGTTCTGGAAGGTCACCGAGGCCAGGGTTTGGTTCTCGTTGGCGATTTTCACGCCTTCTTTGGCTTCCACGGCCTGGTGCAGCCCGTCGCTCCAGCGGCGGCCCGGCATCAAGCGGCCGGTAAACTCATCGACGATGATGACCTCGCCGTCCTTCACCACGTAGTCCACGTCGCGCCTGTAGAGCGCATAGGCCTGCAAGGCCTTAACGACGTGGTGCACCAGATCCATGTGCTGCAGGTCGTAGAGGTTGTCCACGCCCAGCAGTTTCTCCACGCGGACGTTGCCCTCCTCCGTGAGCGAGGCGGTTTTGGTCTTTTCCTCGATCGTGTAGTCGTGCTCGGGTTTGAGCTGCGGGATGATCGAATTGATGCGGTAATAGAGGTCCGTGGTTTGGTCCGTCGGGCCGGAAATGATCAAGGGCGTGCGCGCTTCGTCGATCAGGATGCTGTCGACCTCGTCCACGATGGCGAAGTGCAGGGAGCGCTGGACGCACTGGCTCAGGTCGCTGACGATCAAGTTGTCGCGAAGGTAGTCGAAGCCGTATTCGTTGTTGGTGCCGTAGGTAATGTCGGCGCGATAGGCCTCATGCCGGCTGCAGGGTCGTAGATGCTGGAGTCGCTTGTCCGCGGCCTCGTAGGCCGGGTCATATAAAAAGGAGGCGTCGTGCTGGATGATGCCGACCGAGAGGCCGAGCGCATGATAGAGCTGCGCCATCCACTGCGCATCGCGTTTCGCGAGGTAGTCGTTGACGGTGACGAGGTGAGCGCCTTTGCCTTCCAGCGCATTCAAATAGAGCGGCAGGGTGGCGACCAGGGTTTTACCCTCGCCGGTCTTCATTTCGGCGATCCGGCCCTTGTTTAGAATCATGCCGCCGATCAGCTGCACGTCGAAGTGCCGCATATTGAGCCGGCGGCGGGACATTTCGCGGCAGACCGCGAAGGCCTCAGGCAGAATGTCGTCCAGGGTTTCTCCGTCCTGGAGGCGTTTTTTGAATTCCTGCGTCTTATCGGTCAGCGCCTGATCGAACAAGGGTGTGAGGCTCGATTCGAGCCCGTTGATGCGCTCGACGATCGGGCGCAATGCCTTGATCTCGCGGTCGTTTTTACTGCCGAATACGATGTTGAGTACTTTGGTTAGCATGCAGACGTACCTTTATTCTCACGAGCCTGCTCACGGGCAAGACCCGCCTTTCGAGCATGGGCTCGGCGGCGGAGTATACAGGAATTCCTAGTCGAATCCTACCGAAACAGCGGCGAGCGTCTCAACTGCTTCCCGATGGACGGCTACGCCGCGGTTCTCGTCGTTGCTTTCGAGTGCGCTGCGATCTATAGTGGGCCGCAGCAGTTCGTCGACTCTCTCGGCGAAGTCACCCACGGATTCCATTGCGGATTTCGATGCGGCAAGGGGTCAGTTTCTCGCGTCATCTCCTTACGAGCCTTCCGCTCTTGGGCCTGATCGTGTTGTTCGCTCCGGCTGGTGAGTCATCAGCCGCCTCATCCGGCTCTTCCGAATCAGCCCGGCGCAGTTACGAGCGGGGGGTTACGCTCTTTCGAGAAGGCAATGCCGACGGCGCGATTGAGGCGCTGAAGAAGGCGCTGGCGCAAAATCCCAAATTGATCGAGGCCTACCATGTGTTGGGACTGGTCTATTTTCAGAGTAAACGCAATCCTGACGACGCCATCCAGGCCTACAAACAATCGCTGAAATTGGGTCCGCCGTCGGCCGAGATTTTGAACGATCTGGCCGATGTCTATCTTGCGCAAGGCCGGGGAGGCGAAGCGGAGCAGGTGTTGCGGCAAGTGCTCGACATCGCGCCGGGCAATGAAGAAGCCCATTTGGATCTGGCGCGGCTCTACGAGGAACGGCATGACCGCGCGAATGCCGTCAAGATGTACCAATCCCTGCTTCGCATGCGACCGGACCATGCCGAGGCGCTGTACCATCTGGCAAGTCTCTATGACAGTCAAGGGGACCTCAAGCTGGCCCGTGAACATCTGTTCCGTCTTACGCAGGCCAACCCCGGGCATGCCAACGCCTGGTATCTGCTCGGGCGTTTGGCCGAACGGGGAAATGATCTGAATGCTGCTGCTGCTGCGTTCAAGGAAGCCATTGCGGTGAAAGCCGATCTGGTTGATGCTCATTACAACCTCGGATTTGTCTATCGGAGCCAGGGACTCCTCGCCGAAGCCGAGCGGGAATTTCTGGAGGTGATTCGGTATCGCCCTGAGTATGCCGAAGCCCATTTGAACTTGGGTATGGTCTACACCAGTTTGAACCGCTTGGACGAGGCTGAGAAGGAGCATGAACGGGCGGTGGCGCTCAAGCCGAACTCGGCCGAGGCACACTATAACCTCGGGGTCTTTTACGAACTCCAACGCAAAGATATGGGAAGGGCGCTGGCGCAGTATCGGCGGTACCGGGATCTCGGCGGACGTGATGAACGGGTCGAGCGGATCATCGGCCTGGGCGGACCGTAGTCGTGAGGACCTCACAGGCTGAAGAGGTGCATTGACGCTTCGTCAGCCAGTTTGTTAGCATGCCCGCCAGGTCCCGGTTCTTTATTATGCAAAGTTCCCGCTTTCATAGCATCGTCTGGTTAGTCGTCTTTGCCGTCATTGCGTTATTGGCGGTGACGACCGGTAGCGCGGTCGCGCATGAGCTCCACCATGCGGCGCATCACGATGCCGGCATGCATGGATCGGGCATTTGTGCCTGGATGTGCGCGACGGCCGGCGTGCATGTGGTCACTCCGGTTCATGCGACCCATGTGCTGGCGCTCTCCGGCGATGCGTCGTTCCTTTCCGGTCTGGTCCTTCTCCCCCAGGTCTCCGCCCTCTGTCAGTCGCGCGCTCCTCCTGTGTCTCTCTAATTCCACGCCTCCTGAGTGTGCATAGTCTTGCTCCACGACTGCGAGTTGCGGAGCCTGAATCGAACAGTTAAGCGAGGTTGCTCGCATGCTGTAGATGCATTCTTACTATCGATGGTCGCTCCGCGAGGGATCCTTCCGTCGGGATCGTGCCTCGCGACGTGGCTATCCCGTAAACGGACAGATACGGTGGGCGTCAATTCCCTCGTGACGTTGTGAAGGAGTCATGAAGATGCAGGTGAAGCAGTGGGTGTTCCGTGTGGGTGGGTGCGGGCTTGCCGGGCTGGCGTTGTTGGTTTCAGCTCCCGCGGTTTCCGCCGCCGATACGAAGGCGGAAAAGGCATTTACCATTGCGGTGACCGATGCGCAAGGCGTCGAGACCGAGCTGAAGAACGGCATTTTCTACTGGGAAGAAAAAATGAGTGAGACCTCGTTCGTCCCTCATGAGTTGCGCCACCTGCCCTCCAAGCGCGGTACGGCGACGGTCAATATTAAGTTCGATCAGATCAAGCAGATCGAGCTGAAGCCGGGTGCCGACAAGGCCGCGCCGGTCATGACCGTCACCTTGGCCAACGGCAAGAGCGGGGAGTTTGTCCCCGCCGTGGCGAATGGCAGCTTCAAGGGCGAATCTGATTTCGGGCAGGTTGAAGTCCCGATCGGGTCACTCTCCAAAGTGGTGTTTAAGTAAATCTGGAACGCATCGTGTCGAAAGGGGCCGTTCCCATGGACAATGTCTTCGTCGGGCATTCAGGGCACACACACCAATCCGTCACAGGCTGGGGGGCGTCGCTGGTATTTCACGCCTGCCTTGCGCTGGTGGCGTTTGGTCTCCTGCCAAAGATGACCGTCACGGTGGAACACGAGCCGTTCACATGGGACGTGGCCATGGTCGAAACTCCTCGCGAGGTGGCACGTCAGCAAGAACCGGCCCCTACGCCGCAGGTCCAACCACCGGCGCCGACTCCGGTGAAGCCACGGCCTCAGCCGGTGCGAGCCGTGGAACCGCCGCCTCAACCGGTTCAGCGTCAGGTGGAAACCAGAGTCCTGCCGCAGGCGGTTCAACGCGAGGTGCAGCCTGTCGTTGAAACGGTGCGTCCGCAAGAACAGGTGCAGCCGAAGCAAGAAATGGTGCAGATGCAGGCGAAAGCCATTGAACCGCAGGAGGTTGTGAAGACGGAGCCGGTTGTGCAAGCGGCTGCGCCGGCCGAAGTGCAGCGTGAAGTGGCGCCGGTCGTGGAGCAGCAGGTCACGGAGGCGGCGCCGGTCACGGCCCAGACCTATCAGGCGCAGCAAACCGTCAGTGCGCCGGCGGTGGTGGAAACGGTCTCAGAGCCAGTAGTGATGGCCAGTGCTCCGGTGGAGCACCACGCTCCGGCAGTCGAAGCCGCCGCAGCGCCTCCGGTCCCGCCGGTGGCTGCCGCCGTCAGTGAGCCTGTGCCGGCGCCCCCGGCGCCTGTTGAGGCGGTCGTGGTCCCGACTGTACCGGTCGCCGCGGTGACCGAACCTGACCCGTCTACGTTGCGTGAGCATCAAGTGGTGGCCCAGGCCGCCGTTTCGCGGCCTGCCGCCAAGGCCGATTACGGCTGGTTGGCCGATTCGCTACATCGCCGCATCATTGAGTTAAGACACTATCCCAGCACCGCGCGGCTGAACGGCTGGGAAGGCAAAGTCGTCCTGAAGGTCTCCATCCGCAACGATGGCCAACTGAAAGATGTCGAGGTGGTGAAAAGCTCCGGACACGAATCGTTGGATCAGGCGGCAATGGAAGCGGTGCGCCGCGCCTGCCCCCTGCATATGAAACATGCGCTGACCGCACCGATGGTCGTGCTGCACCTGCCGGTCAGTTACAGTTTGAACCGGTAGCTCTTTTCGAGAAGTCAGTCACTGAAATCATGGAGAGAGGCATGCACGGTTTACGAGCTCTCGTTTCCCCGATTCGTGTCTGTGCGGGGATTGTCGCCGCCTCGTGCATTGTCGCGGGCTGTCTGTGGGCCGCAGAGGGGTCGGACGGCGGTTCCGATTCTGCCCGTTCTCAGCGAATTGAAGAGCTTGAGCGGCAGCGTGATCGCCTTCAGCGAGAATTACGCCAATTGAAGCAGCAGCCGGATGGCGTGAGCCGATCGTCTGTGCCACGGTCTGAACTGAGCGATCAGCCTACCCGGACGCTGAAAGAGTCCATGGAGTCGGTGCCGGGGGTGGCAGTCTCTCCGGGGCCTGGGGGGCGAGCCGTCGATCTCTCGATTAGAGGATCCGGGAAATAAGCGCGGTGAGAAAGGGACACTGATGGCACGGTCTAACAAAAGCCTTCTCGGTCTGGTGGCCCTGGGTCTTGCGCTGGCAGGCCCGGTCGTCGCTGTGCAGGCTGAGCAAGCGGGGCCCTTTGAACTCGGGCAAAAGTTTGTGACGGAGCACAAGGTCAAGAGTCTGGTAGGGCCCTCGGTGCACATCGATGACGCCGGGACCATCTCCCTGGCCTGGATGGAAGAGGATAAGGATGTGCGGTCGGTTCTGTTCGCCCGCAGTACGCAGCCGGGCGGGCCAATGGGAGCGCCGGTGCGGATCAATCGCCCCGAAGAAATCCCGTACTGGCGACAGGAAGCGCCGGCCCTGGTCGTGCAGGGGGACGACGTGTTCGTCACCTGGGGATTGGCGCATCCGAAAGCCACCCCGCAACAGCCGTTTGCGACAGAGTTGCGCCTCAGCCGTTCCACGGACGGAGGCAGAAGTTTCCAGCCGTCCATCGCAGTCAACGATGATCCTGGGGTCATTCAGCATACCTTTGATGCGCTTCACCGGGACGCGGAGGGACGGTTGCATCTGTCCTGGATCGATGGGCGCGAAGGCAAAAAAGATCCGGGCACCTATGTGGCGCGGTCGTTGGATCAAGGGCAGACCGTGACGAGCAATCGCAAAGTGGACGACGGCACCTGTGTCTGTTGTCGCACTGCCGTCACCAGCGGTCCGGACGGGACCGTCTACGTGGCCTGGCGGAAGATTTTCGAGGGGAATGTGCGAGAGACCGTGGTGGCGCGATCAGTCGATCACGGCGAGACGTTTGAGGCCCCGGTGATTGTGGGCCATGATCAATGGGTGTTCCCGGCCTGCCCGCATCGCCCTGCCTCAATGGGTGTTGACCGGCAGGGGCGCCTCTATGTGGTCTGGTACACCGAGGGGACCGACGAAATTCCCGCCGTCTACATTGCCCATTCGGACGACCGAGGGAAAAGTTTCTCTGAGAAGCGGAAGTTAAATCTCTCGAAGAACACGTTTCCGGACCATCCGCAAATTGCCGTTGATCCGGAAGGGCGAATCGCCGTGGTGTGGGAGGAGCAAGCTCCGGTCAAGCGGGATGTGGTGATGAGCGTCTCCACCGATCGAGGCGTCACCTTTACGGCCCCGCACAAAGTGAACGAGAAAAAAAGCCAGACCCCGGTGGTTGCGGTCAATCGGCAGGGCGTCTTTGCCATGGCCTGGATGGAGCATGGAATGCCCGGGCACAAGGTGGTCCTGCAGACCGTCACGGTCCCGTCGACCAAGGTGGCCGCAGAGCCGGCACGGTAACGGCGGGTTTCTGGGTGGAACGATGAGCCTGGCGGGATTGTTCAAGGGATTGTTTCTGGCCGTTGCATTCGCCACGACGGCCTCTCCGGTATGGGCCGAAGATCCCTTCAGCACGTTGAAAATCGCACGGGTTGCGCCGGGGACTGCGGCAATGGCGTTTGACCTGCAGTCGTTAGACGGCCGCCCGGTTCGGCTCGCGGACCTCAAGGGGAAGGGTGTTGTGTTGAACTTCTGGGCCACCTGGTGCGGGCCCTGCAAAGAAGAGATGCCGGCCTTCGAGCGATTGCGGCAACAACTGGATCCGAACCGGTTCGCACTGCTCACCGTCACGACGGATTTGCAGCGTGAGGGGATCAAGCATTTTCTCGCCAATCTCCATGTGCTGGTGCCTGTGTTGTTCGATGAAGATCAAGCCGTGTCCCAAGCCTATCTCGTGCGGGCCTTGCCGACGACCGTGTTCATCGATCGGCAGGGGGCATTGGTCGGGCGTGCCGTCGGGCCCCGCGAGTGGGACACGCCGAAGGCCGTACAGGCCATTCAGAGTCTGATGCCATGATGCGTCTCACGAAACCTTCCATTGGACTGGCGGCCGCGCTCGCCGGCCTCTATCTGGTTCTAGCCGTCTTTTCCGTCGCCTGCGTGTTCGATCATGCCGATCCGAAACCGACCGCCCATCACCATGGCGGATCACTTTCCCATTCCAGCTTCTGTGCCTGGGCCTGTCAGGCGAATCCGACCTCGGATGCGGGTCCCGTCGCGTTGGTACTGCAACCTTTCGTTGTGGCAACGCTCTTGGTCGAGAGTAGTCATGCCATCATCGCAAGCGGGGGCGGTTTCCACACCGCCTCGCGCGCGCCGCCTGTTCAGTCGTAATCCTTTTCATATCGCTAGATCGTCTAGCTGCTCTTCTCGTCCGTTCAGACAGGGGCGGGAAGGGTTTATCTCTGCTGTCGTGTGCACCGTTGTGCCGGGAGGATGTGTATGTGGGCCCGCCGTGATTCATTCAGACTTCATGCCGTTTTATGTTGTGCCTTATGGGCGATCGTGCCGGTGACCGTCGATGCCTCGTATGCGCAGGAGGACACCGCGGCCAGAGCCGTTGTAGAAAAAAGTGCCCGGGAACGCGATCTGCGCGATCAGTTGCAGAATATTCTTCGCGAGTTGGAAGAGTTGCAGCAGCAACCGGCGGCTGGGGCGGCTGCGCCCACGGTCCAGCCGTCTGTCGTCAAGGAAATGCCGGAGACGAAGGCATCGGAGCCGATTCCCCAGTACGAACTGTCCGATGTGAGTATCGTCAGCGACCGCGTGCAGCGACGACCCGAGGGATTGTCCCTGTCATCCACCGAACAGTCGGAGACCGAGTCCCAACCCACCAGGACGATGAAGGAGTCGATGGAGTCCTTGCCGGGTGTGGTGTTGCGACAGGCGAATGGACCGCGCGACTTCAGCATGATGATTCGCGGCCAGGGCGCCAAAACCACGTTCGCCGTGCGGGACATCAAAATGTATGAAGACGGCTTTGTCCAAACTCAATCGGACGGCTTGTCGCGGTTGGACATTCATGACCCCTGGTTCATGCGCAGCGTGGAAGTGACGCGCGGCGCGTCCTCATCGCTCTACGACAATTATGCGCTCGGCGGCATGGTCCATTTCCGGACCAGGCGCGGAAGCGACATCAATGGTGTCGAAACGTTTCTGAGCGGAGGGTCGTTCGGGTACCACAAGGAAGGCATTGCGGTCGGGCAACAATATGAGAATCTCGATGCCTCCCTGTTCGTCAGCAACGTCGGAGAAGACGGCTTCATTCGGAACAGCAACTACACCACCCAAACCATCAATTTGAACCTACGGTTCAAGATCGACGACAAGCAGAACTTCTACTTCAAGGCCATTACGAACTGGCTGGATGCTCGAGTGCCGACCCGGCTGACTCAATCGCAGTTCAATGCCGATCACCGGCAGGCCGGCGGAACCAATGTGGTGTGTAACGCGAATACCTGTAGCGATGCCGAACGGTTGGCGCAGCGACGGCTTGACCGACGCACCATCATCGGCGGGATCTACGAGCGCCAGATCAATGCCAATACGGTGCTGACGCTTGAGGCCGACTACGACGTCAAGGATATCAATCAGACCTTCTCCCAGATCAGCGACAACGTGAATCCGAACTACAAGCACTACGCCGATTTGCGGCACGACGGGCGGCTCTTCGACATGCCGTTGCGGAGTTATGTCGGGTTCTTTCTGAGCAACATGGAGCAGGAGGCGCAGACGTTCCAGAATCTCGCCGACGGTTTCGGCACGCGCGGGGCGCTCATCCAAAATTCGCGTGGAACGATCCGCAATGTCGGCGGGCGAATCCGGGAGGAACTGGAGTTTATTCCGAAGGTGACCCTCGCGGCCGGATTGGGATTCGAGCAATCGCAGTTGAGCGTGCAGTCGATCGGCTATACGGGCGGCGCGGTGAGCAGCCGGGCCGGGGCCGATCGCAGCTACACGAACTGGGCTCCGGAAATGTCGGTCACGTGGAAGCCGACGGACGCGCAGCGCCATTGGGTTCGGGCCTCGACCGGATACGGAATCCCAGGATTCGGCAATTTGCTGAGAGATCCGGTGACCGGGCAGCCCGGCACGAACTTCGATTTGAAGCCGCAGAAGAATCTCAATTTTGAAATCGGCACGGAATCCAAGCTGACGAAGACCTTGACCGTTCAGCTCGTCGGATTCATGACCTTCTTCAAGGACGAGATCATCACGCAGGCGGTCTCGGGCACGAACACCGCATCGGTGAATGCCGACTCATCCCAGTACAAGGGGATCGAGGCGTTCTACGACTGGAGGCCGATGGACGGTCTCCGATTGTCCGGCGCTTATACCCATATCGAAGCCAAATACATCAACTTTGCCGACCGTCTGAACACGGCTGCCGGTTTCCTGGTGCGGGACGGCAACAAAGTGCCGAACGTGCCGACCGACGTGCTGAACACGAAGGTGGCCTACGACCATGCGCCGACCGGATGGGGAGCCTGGGTCGAGGGGAGCTACTACAACAGCT
>JACCDZ010915498.1_pt1 | contig 41684 bp, 34 predicted proteins | sample 7449551 | NCBI WGS metagenome assembly JACCDZ01 (sample SAMN15323452, study PRJNA562643) | freshwater metagenome | isolation source: river surface water | place: USA:Blue River Watershed | collected 2017-08-18
GTCCTTGCGCATGATGGAGGCGGTGTACTTGGCGATGTCCAGACCGGTGCGGAAGCGGTTCTGCACGATCATGCGGGCCGCATCTTCCGGGTGAATAGCACCCCAGGTGCCACCGAGTTTGGCCTTGACGGCGCGGACGTGTTCAATCGCCGAGGCGTACGTTGTCATAACATCTTCCTGTTGCTGGTGGTGATTGCCAAAGCACCTGCCGTTAAACCGGATGGTGGCTTCAACTTTGAGGCGCGCAGTCTACGGTTTGTGGCATAATTTCCATAATTTATAGTTTTTATTCCCGGTATTTATTTTATGAATATAGAGCGGGTCGACCTGAACCTTCTTGTCTATCTGGATGTGCTGTTGCGGGAGAAGAATGTGACCCGGGCGGCTGAGCACCTGGGCATTACGCAACCAGCAATGTCTAATATTCTCAAGAGGTTACGTGATGCTTTTGAGGATCCACTTTTAATACGATCCAGCGAGGGCATGACGCCGACGGAGCGGGCGACCGACCTGCAGCCACGCATCCGTGCTGCCCTCGATGGCCTGAACCAGATCTTTGAGTCACAGGAAGACTTCCGGCCTCGCTCCAGTTCCCGTGTGTTTCGCATCATGGCTGCCGATTATGCCGAGGCAACCCTGATTCCGGCGCTGGCCAAGGCCATGCGTACCGAGTCACCCGGGGTGGTGCTGGACTTCCTGACGCCGTCAGACGTGAGCTATCGCGACATGGAGCAGGGCAAGGTCGACATGGCCATCAACCGTTTCACGGAAATCCCGCAGTCGTTCCATCAGGTCACTGTATGGAAGGATACTTTTTCCTGCCTGGTGCATCGCGACAGTCCGCTGGCTGAGCGGTTTACCCTCAAGAACTATCTGGATGCCCAGCACATCTGGGTGTCCAAGACCGGCATGGGGGTCGGCTTTGGCATGAATCCGGAGCAGTCGGGCGGGCTGGGCTGGATTGATCAGGCGCTGGGACGACTGGGCAAGAAACGCAAGATCGCCATCTTTACCCGTCATTACCAGATGCCGGCGCTGCTGGCAGAGAATGCGGATCTGGTGGCAACACTGCCGACCCGCGTGGCGCGGTTGCAGGCCGAGAACCCGAAGCTGGTGGTGAGGGATCCGCCGTTCCACATTCCCGAGTTCGAGCTGAAGATGGCCTGGAGTCCCCTGCTGCATCACAACCCGGCGCATCGCTGGATGCGTCAGCTTATCCTTTTTACTGCGCGCAAGATCATTGAAGACGAGGAGCGCAGTGCCGGTTTGCCGCGCCCGGCCGTACCGAACCTGCCCCCCCTGGACAGGGACTGATGCAAGGGGTGACGCGGCGGTTTTGTTCATGCGCGGCAAGAGAGAATCCGCTAGAATACCGGCCTTTCTTTGCAGGTGCCCCCGGCGGCACCTGTTTCTGGCAGTGCCGCACGGCAAATTGACGAGGCTAATGACATGTCTGAACGCATCAAGCATGGCGATCTGGAAATCGCCAAGGAACTCTATGATCTGGTGGCCAATGAAATCGCCCCGGGTAGCGGTGTTGAGCCGGCTGCGTTCTGGTCTGCCTTTGAGAAGGTTGCTGTTGAGCTGTCCCCGAAGAACAAGGCTCTGCTGGCCAAGCGTGACGACCTGCAGGCAAAGATTGATGCCTGGCATCGTGCCAATCCCGGTTTTGACAAGACCCAGTACAAGGCATTCCTGACCGAGATTGGTTATCTGGTTCCGGAAGGCCCGGAGTTCCAGATCAGCACGGAAAACGTGGATGAAGAGCTGGCCACGATTGCCGGCCCCCAGCTTGTGGTGCCTGTGCGCAATGCCCGTTATGCGCTGAATGCCGCCAATGCCCGCTGGGGCTCGCTGTATGACGCCTTGTATGGCACCGATGCCATTCCCGAAGAGGGCGGTGCCGACAAGGGCAAGGGCTATAACCCGGTGCGTGGTGCAAAGGTCATCGCCTTTGCTCGCAACTTCCTGAATGAAACCTTTCCGCTGGCGTCGGGCAATCACAATGATGCCGTGAAGTACGCCGTTGAAAACGGTCAGCTGGCTGTCTCCCTGAAGGGGGGCGACAAGGTTGGCCTGAGGAATGCTGCCCAGTTTGCCGGCTATGTGGGTGATGCTGCCGCGCCAACCGGCGTGTTGCTGAAGAATAACGGCCTGCATGTCGAGGTGCAGGTGGATGCCAGCCATCACGTTGGCAAGGATGATTCTGCCCACGTGAAGGATCTGCTGGTCGAAGCTGCTGTCACCACCATTCAGGATCTTGAAGATTCCGTGGCTGCTGTGGATGCAGAAGAAAAGGTTGAAGGCTATCGCAACTGGTTCGGCCTCATGACGGGCACCCTGGAAGAAAGCTTCGAGAAGGGTGGCAAGCAGATGACTCGTCGCATGAACCCGGATCGCCTGTACAAGAATCCGCAGGGCCAGGAGTTTGCCATTCATGGCCGTTCCATGATGCTGCTGCGTAACGTGGGCCATCTGATGACCAACCCTGCCGTGCTGGTTGGCGGTGAAGAAGTGTTTGAAGGCGTGATGGATGCCCTGATCACCGCCCTGATCACGAAGCGTGTGCTGAGCGACAAGGCTGCCGTGAAGCAGTGCAACTCCCGTTCTGGCTCCACCTACATCGTGAAGCCGAAGATGCATGGTCCGGAAGAAGTGGCATTCGCGGTCGAGCTTTTTGCGGCTGCCGAAAAGGCAGTTGGCCTGGAAAAGAACACCCTCAAGATCGGCATCATGGATGAGGAGCGTCGCACTTCCGTGAACCTGAAGGAATGCATCCGTCAGGCCAGCGAACGTACCATCTTCATCAACACGGGTTTCATGGACCGTACCGGCGATGAAATCCACACTTCCATGGAAGCCGGCCCCATGGTACGCAAGGACGACGTGAAGAAGCAGGAGTGGATTGCTGCCTACGAGCGTCGCAACGTTTCGATTGGTCTGGCCTGCGGCCTGCAGGGACATGCCCAGATTGGCAAGGGCATGTGGGCCAAGCCTGATGAAATGAAGGAAATGCTGGCCACCAAGCACAACCACCCGCAGGCGGGTGCAACCTGTGCCTGGGTGCCGAGCCCGACTGGCGCCACGCTGCATGCATTGCACTACCACAAGGTGAACGTGAAGGCCCGGCAGGACGAGCTGAAGTCTGTGGCCACCGATCCGGTCGACACCATCCTGAACCCGCCGCTGGCACCGGACACCAACTGGACCGATGCCGAAAAGCTGGCCGAGCTGGAAAACAATTGTCAGGGTATCCTGGGCTATGTGGTGCGCTGGGTGGATCTGGGTGTGGGCTGCTCCAAGGTGCCGGACATCAACAACGTCGGCCTGATGGAAGACCGTGCCACGCTGCGTATTTCCAGCCAGCATATTGCCAACTGGTTGCGCCATGGCGTTGTCAGCAAGGAACTGGTGATGGACGTCATGAAGCGCATGGCGGTGATCGTGGACAAGCAGAACGCCAGCGATGCCGCTTACACGGCGATGGCGCCGGGCTTCGACGGCATTGCCTTCAAGGCCGCCTGCGACCTGGTGTTTGAAGGCACGAAGCAGCCTTCCGGTTACACCGAACCGTTGCTGCACCGTGCGCGCCTTGTATTGAAGGCACAGCAGGCTGGCTGATCAGCTCTGTGTATTGTCATGAAGAAGGCCGCCCTGTGCGGCCTTCTTTTTGTCTGACGCCCCCTTTTCGGCATCACCAACGAGTCGAGAACAACGCATGTCATCTGCATCTGCATCTGCACAAAAAAGCGTAGCCGTGATTGGTGGTGGCCCTGCCGGTCTCATGGCCGCTGAAGTGCTGGCTGCTGCCGGCGTTGCGGTGGATGTGTTTGATGCCATGCCGTCGGTGGGACGCAAATTCCTGCTGGCGGGTGTGGGGGGCATGAACATCACGCATTCGGAGCCATACAAGGCATTTGTTTCACGTTATGGCGCACGACATGCCGAGGTGCAGCAATGGCTGGATGCATTCGGACCGGATGCCTTGCGTGAGTGGATTCAGGGCCTGGGCATCGAGACCTTTGTTGGCTCATCGGGGCGTGTTTTTCCGTCTGACATGAAGGCTGCTCCCTTGTTGCGTGCCTGGCTGCATCGCTTGCGTGAGTTAGGTGTCCGGTTTCATCAGCGCCACCGTTTTATGGGCTGGGCAGATGATGGGCGTTTGCGTTTCATGACGCCGGATCGGGAGGTGTTTTTCCGGGCGGATGCCGTCGTGCTGGCACTTGGTGGCGGCAGCTGGGCCAGGCTGGGTTCGGATGGTTCCTGGGTGCCACTGTTGCATGAAAGAGGCGTAGGGGTTTCATTGTTGAAGCCATCCAACTGCGGTTTTGATGTGGAGGGATGGAGTCCGGTATTTTCCGGTCGTTTTGCAGGTGCGCCACTCAAATCGGTAATGGCAACTGTCCGGATAAACGACGGTTCGCTCATCAGTCGCGAAGGTGAGTGTGTGGTGACGGCAACAGGAGTTGAGGGCAGCCTGATTTACGCATTGTCAGCAATGATCAGGGAGCGGATTGAGCAGGACGGAACAGCTGAGCTGACGCTGGATCTGTTGCCGGGCAAGTCGGAGGAGCAGCTGCAGGCTGCACTGGAGCGGCCGAAAGGGAAAAATTCCTTTGCCAATCATCTGCGCAAGGCCACCGGACTCGATGGCGTCAAGGCCGGATTGCTGAGAGAGTGCGCAGCAGGCAGTCTGGGTTCCCCTACAGCTGTGGCGACGGCAATCAAGTCCCTGCCGGTAAGGCTTGTGGCTGCCCGCCCACTGGATGAGGCGATCAGCACTGCGGGTGGTGTAAGGTTTGATGCAGTGAATACCCATCTCATGCTGACAGCCTTGCCTGGTGTCTTCTGTGCGGGTGAAATGCTCGACTGGGAGGCCCCGACGGGGGGCTATTTGCTGACGGCGTGTTTTGCATCTGGCCGCGTTGCGGGTCAGGGTGTTCTGGAGTGGCTTGCCCACCCGGCCAGTCAGGTTGTGACATAAGGACAGGATCCCCGAGTGACCGAGAAAAACTGGCGCATGAGCTGGTCAGGCGGGGCCAGATTGATTTCAAGGGCAAGGGCGTGATGGAGACGTGGTGGCTTGAGGGCGTGACGGATGGCCATGGAGTGGGCCAGTAATGTCAGCGACATGGTATCTCTATGTGCTTGAGTGCGAGGGTGGCAGTCTCTACACCGGTATTGCTGTTGATGTAGAGAAGCGCTTTGCCCTGCATGTTGCTGGCAAGGGCGCAAAGTACACCCGGTCGAGAAAGCCGGAGCGCATAGTGGCCGTCCAGTCTTTCCCCGACCGGTCCTCCGCCTCCAGGGCAGAATATGCGCTCAAGCAGCAGGCACCCGCCAGCAAACGGGAGTTTTGTGCCCTGTATCCGTATCAGTCTGCATCATGATGCGGTCAGGGCTATTTTCATCACGACCTTTTCATTCTCTGCCGGCGAGATGACGGGCTCCAGCACAAAGACCCTTGTTTCCTCAACCTTGTGGGTTTCAACAAGGGTCTTGCGGACATTGCTGGCGCGATCAAGCGCAATCTGTCGCAGATCACCTTCAAGCACGACTTCGCGTGCGATCAGTTCATTCTCCAGAGCCTTGAGATAAAGGCTCTCTGCCACTTTCAGTTCATCCTTGTTGCGAGCGGACTCTTCGGCAGGCCGCAGGCTGAGCGCGCGTTGCTGGGCAAGAGCCTCCGTGCCAAGCTTTTCCTTGAACATGCCCTCAAGCGTGCGGCGGCTTCTTTCGCCATCAGGTGAGCGCTTGCGCAGTTCGGTTTCAAATTTTGCAGTGCGGATGGCGAGTGCATCTGCCTGTGGATCAAATGTTCCACGTATCTCGATGCCGATTGCGGGGCGCTCGGTCAGGGCTTTTGCCAGAGACTCCAGTCGTGTTACGGCCTCGGGTTCGAGTGCCGATGAGCCGGCCCTGAACGGAAGGCTGTCCATATTTTCATCGCCACCTACCAATCCGGCAATAAAATTGAACGGCGCAGCAGCGACTTTGGTCAGCACGTTGACAAAGGCTTTCCAGATCAGTGGTCCTACCTTGAATTGCGGATCATCAAGGCTGCCAGTGACAGGAAGATCAAGATCGATATTGCCGTTCTTGTCTTTCATGATCGCGAGTGCCAGCTTGACAGGCAGCTTGACGGCATCAGGGCTATCAACTTTTTCGCCCAGTGTGAGCTGGTTGAATACGACCTTGTTGGTGGCTTCCAGCTGTCGCTTGTTGATCTTGTAGGCGAGATCCATCGACAACTTGCCCTTGTCGATCCGGTAGCCGGCAAACTTGGCGGAGTAGGGGGTGAGGGTGGTCAGCTCAAGATTCTGGAACTTCATGGCAATATCGGTGTACTGGTCACCCGCCAACGGGTTGATCGAGCCAGTGATGTCGGCGCGCCCGTACTGGTCAACACGACCTTTCAGGCTGATGCTTGTGTGTGTCCCGGGTGTGGTCGAAAAGCCCTTGATGTCACCGTTGAGCGACTGGATGCCGGTGGCAAACTGCGGGCGCAGGCTGAGGTCGGCGAACAGCATGGCACCATTGCGCATACGGATGCGATCAATACGCACAGGGTAATCAGGCTCGGCTGATGTTGATGGCGCAGCAGAGGTTTTGCCCGATGTCGGCCCTGTGTCGGTCTCCATGATGCGCATCAGGTTAATGCTGCGGTCGGCATTGATCATGACGCGTGTAAACGGCTGGTCTGCAATGATTTCCCTGATGGTCAACCGTCCAGGCTCCATCTGCCAGCGTAGTCCCTCGACAGCGAGTGCCTGCCATGCAAGGAAGCGCTCATCCTGATCCAGATCGTTTGCACTGAACTTTTGTACGGCAACACGGCCGTTAAATTCTGCCTGGGTCTTGTCGGTCTGCCTGAAGCTGAACCGGCCAGTGGTATCGAGCGAGCCGCTCTCCAGGGCAAAGCGCGCAACCTGGGCAGCATAGGGGGCAAATGGCGGAAGACTCAGTCCCTTGAGGTCAAGGTCACCAGTGACGGCCAGCGGTTGTTCGGCAAAGGTGCCCTTGAAGCCAAGCGTACCACCCGTGCTGATAGCCAGCTGTCCTTCAAGCGCGTGCGCAGATTTTGCATCCAGTTGCGGAAAGATCCGCATCCCGATGTTCTCCAGGGATGTCTTCACGGCGGGAGTCGGTACACGATCTTCCACATCCACCCGGAAGCCGTTCAGATCCAGCTCTCCCAGTGTGGCAACCCATGCCGGACTGGGAGCGCTTTCGATTTTGGTCGAGGGTGACGGCGGGTTTGCCGTGTATGTTGATGCTTTTTCCAGTCGATTGACCAGGCTGTCCAGGCGGCTTGTCCAGTTGATGCTGCCATCTGCTTCGCGGCGAACATCGAGGTCGCCTTTGCTCAGGACAATCTGCTCAACGTGAACATTTTGCCCGGAAAGGGATGCACTCATTTTGCGCAGCGCAAGTCCGGGCAGACTGATCAGTGGAGCGGGTTCACTGGCGTCTGTCAGGGTGAAGTTGCCGAGTTCGACGGAGGCAAGGCTGATGGCATCTGCACTGCTGGCGGCTGCCGGCTTGTAGGTGCCCTGCTTGAACAAGAGGTCGGAGAAGCCTGCCAGTACGGTTTTACGGTCAGCCTCGGTCAGGGCGACATCATGCAGCCCCAGACTTGCAAAGGAGGCGGTTTGTGCCGGCCAGTCCATGGCGATGCCACTCAGGTCCAGCTTGCCCATGGCAAAGGCCAGTGGAGTATCGGCCTTCTGGTGCAGGGCAAGGCCGTCTACCAGCACTTGTCCCTGACGCAGGGCAAAGGTCACTGTGTCGTCGGCTGTCAGGTCATAGTTGCCACGGATGGTGATGCGGCCCTCATCAACAATGACGGGCAGTTCGTCCTGCAGGTAGCGCCATGGTGTGGTTGCCTTGAGCCCGGAAATGGTCAGCGTTCCACTGGAACGAACCGGCTGCATGGCCAGCGAGCCTTCCCAGTCCAGTGTTTCACCCTCTCCGGTCTCGGCGTGAAGGTTGTAGTTGCCCTCTTTATTGGGGCGTGAGCTGAGTTCGGAGAGGCTCAGGTTGAGCGGAGAGAATACAGTCGAGAATGGGGTGGGGCGTGAGTCGTCATGGACGTCGATGCGGGCAAGATGGACAGCAAGCGTGCCAATGCGCCAGCGTGTTTCACCGGTATCTTCTTTGTCGTCCGGCGGGACCAGTTGCAACAGGTTGAGGCTGCCATCCTTGCGCAATCGTGCATTCACATAAGGCTCAAGCAGGTCCAGCTCATCCAGGCTGGCGCCACGCAGCCAGATCGAATGCCATAGCTGGGCGTTGACATACACACTGCGGGCACTGACCAGTGTTTCGCCGCCGGGCTCGGAAACCTTGAGATCGTTGATCTTCACTGCAAGCAGGAGGGGATTGACCTCCAGTTTGCCAATGGCCAGCTCCAGTTTGAGTGTGTCGCGGACATAATCCTGGGCCAGCCGGATGACCAGACCCGGTGCGGCCAGCAGTCCGAGAGTGGTGTAGGCCACAAAAAGGGCGAGCACAATAAGACCGTAACGCTTGCGCTTCGGGGTCAGGGTGTTTCTGAGTGAGTCTTTCACGGAGTCGGAAAGCATGCCGGTTCCTTGCTGGCCAGGGTGTTGCCGAAAGGCGTGCATTCTACCATGCGAGAGGCATCAGGTACTTGGTGCCGGGGTGTGTAGCCTGATCGGGAAGGATGGTGCCCGGGACGGGAATCGAACCCGTACAGCCTTGCGGCCGAGGGATTTTAAGTCCCTTGTGTCTACCAGTTTCACCACCCGGGCATGACACTGCATGACTATGCTTGGATTGCAGGGGATGCTTCTGACATCCAGGGGGCCGACAGACGCAGGGAATCGATATCTGGCGATGTCTGGAAGTGGAGGCTGGGACCGGAATCGAACCGGTGTACGCGGAGTTGCAGTCCGCTGCATAACCATTTTGCTACCCAGCCGGGTACTTGCCTGCGAGAGGACGCGCATCATAGCCACGAGGCTTAAAAGCGTCAACCAGCGAAGTGGCATGTACGGGTTCAGGATGGCCGGTTGCCTGTACGGACAGGCGCCTCGCCGCTGGCGGGCTTTCCGGGGTATATTCCGGACAAAGGCCCTGCGGCCTTAACAATAATATGCGGTTCAGACCGTTAGAGGGGAGCCAATGACCTGGTTCAATGATCTTTCCATTCGCGTCAAGGTGCTGAGCATTTCCCTTCTCAGCCTCTTCGGGTTCCTTCTCTATCTCGGCATCAATTACTACGCTACCCGCGATGTGGCGGGTCATCTCCAGCAACTACAGAACAGCGATGTACCAGCGCTGCAGCTGATCAATGCCCAGACTGCCCAGGTAGGGGTGGTCCGGGACAGCTATGCGCGTGCCATGTCCGGCCGTGACACGGCCATGCTGGCCAACGCCGAGAGTGCAGCGACCGCCTTGCAGGCCCAGTTGTCACAGTCATTGTCGGGTGATACCCGTGCCGAACAGTTGCGTTTGCTGGATAGTTTCCGTGAATACAATCGTTATGCCAACACACTGGCACGGGATGTCATCGCGGGCAGGCTTTCGGTCGATGAATCAAACCAGCGCATGCAGGTACTGGGGCAGCTGCAAAGGGACTTTGATTCACAGCAGGAGTCGTTCAAGGCGGATGTATATGAAGGCTTTTCCAAGAAGATAGGTAACGTCAGGCAGAGGAATGATGATGTCTGGATGCTGGGGCTGATTCTTGGAACGGTTCTGGCGGTTGTGGTGCTGGCCCTGACATGGTTGATCACCAATCGCATGATCATCAGGCCGCTGACGCATGCCGTCGAAGCATCCAATAAAATTGCCGAGGGCGACTGGTCCATATCCATCGTGACGGCGGCCCGTGATGAACTGGGCAACATGCTGCACTCCATCCAGAAGATGCGTGATCGCCTGAAGTCGCGTTTTGATGAGGATCGACGTGCCGAGCGCATCAAGACAACGGTTGCCGAGCTGGCCAACCAGATGCGTGGAGAGCTTTCGCTGGATCAGCTGGCTGAAAACATCCTGAATTACCTTGTGCCGGCGCTGCGTGGGCAGGTTGGTCTTTTCTATCTCCCTGACGGAAAAGAGCTGGTGCTGAAAGGAACGTATGCCTTTACATGGCGCAAGAACCTGTCAAACCGGATTCCCATGGGCGAGGGACTGGTCGGGCAAGCTGCAATGGAAAAGAAGCAGATTGTACTGACCAGGGTGCCTGAAGATTACATCGTGGTCAGCTCCGGTCTTGGTGAGACGACGCCGCGCCACATCGTGGTGACGCCCATCCTGCATGAAGGTGAGCTGTGCGGCATGCTGGAGGTTGGTGCACTGGATTCTCTCGGCCCGGAAGAGCTTGAAATACTCAAGCTCAGTGTCGAGCATATTGCGATTGCAGTGAACTCGGCGCTGTCGCGCATGAAGCTTTCCGAGATGCTGCAGCAGACACAGAAACAGGCTGATTTGTTGAAGCGCCAGCAGGATGACATGCAGGCGATCAATGATGACCTTGAGGAGCAGGCCCAGGCGCTGCTGACTTCTGAAATGAAGTTGCAGGAGCAGCAGGACGAGTTGCGCAAGGCAAATGAAGGCCTTGAGGAGCAGGCCCAGGCGTTGCGGGCATCCGAAGAAAGCTTGCAGGCGCAGCAGGAGGAGTTGCGCGTCATCAATGAAGAGCTGGAGGCCCAGGCAAAGCTGCTGGCGGACCAGCGTAACGAGCTTCTGGAGAAAAACGAGGCGCTGCATGCATCACAGCAGGTACTGGAGGACAAGACAAAAGCACTTGAGATGTCGAGCAAGTACAAGTCTGAGTTTCTGTCCACCATGTCCCATGAGCTGCGTACACCGCTCAACTCCATTCTCATTCTTTCCAACTCGCTGGCAGACAACAAGCATGGAAATCTGACTGAAAAACAGATTGAGCATGCGCGCGTCATTCATTCTGCAGGTTCTGACCTGTTGACCCTGATCAACGACATTCTGGATATTGCCAAGGTTGAAGAAGGCAAGATGCAGCTGATGATCGAGCCGCTTGACGTGACTGATCTGGCCGAGCACCTGCGCCGCAACTTTGAGCATGTAGCCCAGCATCGTGGTTTGCAGTTCCATGTAAACGTTGCGGAAGGAACGCCGCCGACGCTGTTTACGGACCGGCAGCGTCTTGAGCAGGTGTTGCGCAATTTCTTCTCCAATGCCTTCAAGTTTACGCATCAGGGTAGCGTCAGTCTCAACATCGGGCCCGCACCGGAAGGGATAAAATTCAAGCGTATCCAGGCTTCCCAGGGGCCTGTCATTGCACTGGCCGTGAAAGATACCGGCATTGGTGTGCCGCAAGACAAACAGGACCTTATCTTTGAGGCCTTCCAGCAGGCCGATGGTACGACCAGCAGGAAATACGGCGGTACCGGCCTTGGATTGACCATTTCCCGCGAGTTTTCACAATTGCTGGGCGGAGAGGTTCATATCTTCAGTGAAGGGGAGGGCACTGGCGCCACCTTCACTCTTTATCTGCCGGCAGGATCGCCTGTGGCAGCACAGGACGAAGCGGCGGACCGGCAGCCGGCCGAGATGGTGCGGATGGCGGCCTCAACCTTTGCGGCGCTGTCCGAGACACCTTCCCGCACCGGTGGGCAGAAGACGTTGCTGATCATCGAGGATGATGAAAACTTTGCCGATGTACTCGGGGAGCTTGCCAGCGAGTTCGGCTTTCGTTCAGTGACGGCGCATGACGGGGAGAGCGGCATAGATATGGCCAGGGAAGCCAGGCCGGATGCCATCATTCTGGACATAGGCTTGCCTGGCATTGATGGTTGGGCCGTACTTGAACAGTTGAAGAATGACGCTGTAACTCGTGACATTCCTGTTCATTGCTTCTCCGGACACGACGAGTCGGCTAAAGCTCTGCGTATGGGGGCCATTGCCTATTACAAGAAACCGGCCACGCTGGACCAGATAAAGGAAGCTTTCGGAACGATCGAAAGCCAGACCGAGCATGGCATCAGGCGCCTTCTGGTAGTTGAGGATAACTCGGTCCAGCACAGTGCAATCAATGCCCTGTTCGAGGACTCGCATGTCGATGTGACGGTGTGTACCACGGGGCAGGAGGCTCTTGATGCCTTGCGGCGCGAGTCATTCGACTGCATCGTTCTGGATCTTTCATTGCCGGATATGGACGGTTTCTCTCTGCTGGAAACCATCCATGAAAATGATGCCTATCCGAATGTGCCCGTGATTATTTACACGGCAAGGGATCTGGCACGTGAAGAAGAAGCAAAACTGCGCAAGTATGCTGATCGCATTATCCTGAAGACAGACCAGTCAGCGGACAGGCTGCTCTCGGAGGCATCACTTTTCCTGCACTGGATTGAAAGCAAGGAGCCTGCAAAATCACGCCAGGCTGATGCGAGCTCTCATCGTGATGATGTGTTTGCCGGTTGCAAGGTTTTGCTGGTGGATGATGACATGCGTAATATTTATGCCCTGTCGGCGACACTGGAGGAGTGGGGCTGTGAAGTCCAGATGGCCAACAATGGGCTGGAAAGTCTTGAGGCGCTGGATGCCAACCCGGCAATCAATATTGTCCTGATGGATATAATGATGCCGGAAATGGATGGTTATGAGGCCATGCAGCGCATTCGTGCCCAGGAGCGGTTCAAGAAGCTTCCCATTCTGGCATTGACTGCCAAAGCCATGCGCGATGACAGGGCGAAATGCATTGATGCGGGCGCCAACGATTACATCACCAAGCCGGTTGATACAGAGAAGTTGCAGTCACTCATGCGTGTCTGGTTGCAGAGGCCATGATGCAGGTTGAAGAGCAGGATCAAGGGCCGGAAGAAATTGAACTGCAGTTCTTGCTGGAGGCGATTTTTCAGCGGTACGGGTATGACTTTCGCGAATACAGCCGTGCTTCGCTGCGCCGGAGAGTTAAGCAACACCTGCTGATTGCAAGGTATGACAATATCAGCGCAGTTACGCATGACATTCTGCATAACGGAGAGGCGTTTTCGGCATTATTGTCAAACCTGACAATAAATGTGACGGAGATGTTCAGGGATCCTGATTTTTATCTGGCTTTCCGGGAGAAGGTTGTTCCGGTTTTGAAGACGCACCCGTTCCTGAAGATATGGCATGCAGGTTGTGCAACAGGTGAAGAGATTTACTCAATGGCCATTCTCTTGCAGGAAGAGGGGCTGTATGAGCGTTGCCAGATATACGCAACAGACATAGATAAAGAAGTGCTTGATAAGGCCAGGCGGGGGATTTTTCCGGTAAGTGAGCTGAAACGCTATACGGAAAACTACAAGCGCTCAGGTGGAAGGCGTAGTCTGGGTGATTACTGCACGGAGAAGTATGACAATGTCATTATGGATCCGGGGTTAAAGAAAAATGTGATTTTTGCGGATCATGATCTTGCAACGGATCAGGTTTTTGGTGAGATGCAGGTTGTTTTATGCAGGAACGTCATAATCTACTTCAATCGCGAGCTTCAGAAGCGTGTTTTCAGGCTTTTTCATGACAGCCTGGATATTGGCGGGTTTCTCTGTCTTGGATCAAAAGAAAGTTTGCGATTTTCCGGGTGTAGTGATGCCTTTGATATAATCGAAGAGCAGCAACGTATTTATCGAAAGAAGATGTAAGGAATATTCAGGGATAAGGATGCCCGGCGAGGTGTAAAAGTGAGTAAAGAACAAAACATCCTTATTGTGGATGATCATCCCGAGAATCTGATTGCCCTTGAGGCGATTCTTGATGATGTTGATTGCAGTCTTTTGAAGGCAAACTCAGGCAATGAAGCGCTTGCGCTTTTGCTGAAAAATGATGTTGCGCTTGTTTTGCTTGATGTCCAGATGCCGGGAATGGATGGCTTTGAAGTCGCAGAGCTCATGCGAAAAAGTAATCGCACAAAAATGGTGCCAATAATTTTTGTGACGGCTATCAGCAAAGAAGCAAAATATGTTGCCCGTGGCTATGGCGTCGGGGCAATTGATTATATGTTCAAGCCATTGAATCCAGAGATTCTTCAGCACAAGGCGCGGTTTTTTCTGGATCTTGATCTTCAGAAAAAGCGACTTGAAGAAAAATTGCGCAAGAGTCAGGAATCCAAAGAGGCCTTTCTCAAGGCAATGGGAGAAGCGGGCGAGAGCGATTCAGAAGGTGAGTAGCCTGTATGGCACGGCGTAGAGTTGCTGCAGATCCTGCGTATTCAGTGCTGGCCATCGGTGCTTCATGGGGTGGGGTTGAGGCATTAAGCCGGTTTGTTGCAACTCTGCCTGCAACCTGGTCATTGCCTGTGATCATTGTCCAGCATCAGCATGCCACATCTGGTACGGCGCTTGAGCGGATTCTTTCTCGCCAGACTGTTCTTCAAGTGATTGATGTAAATGACAAGCAGGTGATCGAGCCTGGGAAAATCTATATTGCGCCAGCGAATTACCATTTGCTTGTGGAGAATGATAAAAGTTTTTCATTAAGCACTGATGCGCCTGTCAATTTTTCACGGCCATCAATTGATGTCACCTTTGGCAGTATTGTTGATGTATATGCCGGGAGGTGTATCGGGGTTATTCTTACCGGTGCCAATGAGGATGGTGTTGAGGGAATGAAAAGGATACATGAGTGCGGTGGTTTTACTGTTGCACAAAATCCTGATGAGGCAGAAGTTCCCACGATGCCTGCTGCGGCCATTGCCGCGGGCGTGGTTGATAGAGTTGCATGCTTGAGTGAAATCGTTCCGATAATAATAAAGCAGCTGTCAGATGGAAAGGAATGATGCAGAGCATCCTTATCGTTGATGATAAAAAAGAAAATCTGATTGCGCTTGAGTCATTGCTTGAGCGGCCTGATCTTGAGTTGCTCAAGGCGGATAATGGCAATGACGGTTTGCGTCTGTTGCTCAAGAGTGATGTTGCACTTGTGTTGCTTGATGTCCAGATGCCCGGCATGAGCGGGTTTGAAATGGCTGAGCTCATGCGGAAAAACAGGAAAACCCAGTCTATTCCGATTATTTTTGTGACGGCTAATGGGGACAAGCGCAATCTCTTTCGCGGCTATGAGCTTGGTGCGGTTGATTTTCTCTCAAAACCCATTCAGCGCGATGTATTGCTGTCAAAGGTTAGTGTATTTCTCGATCTCGATCGCCAGAAACGGGATCTTGCGCTTCAGCTTCAGGAAATCCAGCGTCTGAAGAAGCAGAATGAAATGTTGCTTGATGCGGTAGGGGATGGGCTGGTTGCGGTTGATGCACAAGGGATCATAAGCTTTGTTAATCCTGCCATGCAGCATCTTTTTCATGTCGACTCACAAAGCCTTGTTGGTAGTCATCTGAACAGTATGCTTTTCCAGAATAATGAGGGTATTCGTACTACCTGGGGGACGGGCAAGATATTCAAGGCGACCAGTCGTGGCGAGAGGTTGCAACGGGTTCGGGATTATTTCGTTAAAACACCGGCAGGCTATGTTGAGGCCGAGGTTGATGCTTCGCCTGTTGCATCTGCTGAGCAGGAGTTTTCTGGGGCAGTAATTACGCTCAGGGTTGCTGCCGCTGAAGAAAAGCCTGACATGACGGATGATCTGGCCAGGGCAAGCCGGCGTCATACCCGACGTCGTATTGGTGCCGTTCTTCGGTTGTTTGATCGTACGACAGGCATGAATCTGGGCAGGTTGCTGAATGTGTCAATGGACGGTTTCAAGCTGTCGACGCGGGAAAACCTCACTATTGGTCGGGTCTATGAGGTGAGCATGATTCTTCCCGAGACACTGGCGGGATCAAATACACTCAGCTTTGACGCAGAGCCTGTCTGGGTGCAGACCGCCGAAGATGTCCCGGGTGAGTTCCGGGTGGGCTTCCGTATTGTCAGCCTTGGCCCGAATGACTCAAAGGTGCTCGCTCACATGATCGAGAAGTACTAGGTACTCCTGGTCATCATGAAGTCTCGTCTTTGTCTGTCGGGGCTTTTTCTGCCAGGTCCGGATTGATAAGCCTGATGGGCATCGGTTCGCTGCCCGATCCGGTATTCACGGATATCTGGGTGAATGGAATTTCTATTCCTGCCTCGTCAAATGCACGCTTGATGGATTCCTGTATCGAGTCTCGCATGCTCAGAAAATTCTCCTTCCGCGTCCATACGTAAAACATCAGGTCAACAGAGGATGGCCCAAAGCCCTGCACGATGATGTTTGGTGTGGGCTCGACAAGGCAAAGAGGATTTTGCTCTGCCACCTTGAGTAGCGTTTCCCGGACCTTGCTGATGTCTTCCTTGTAGGCAATACCAATGGGAAGGTTGAGTCTTCTTATCGGGAAGCGCGTAAGGTTGATGACTTCGGATTTGATGAGCTGCTCATTCGGTATGCGGACAAAGAGGTTGTCAGTTGTTCGCAGCTTTACTGACAGCAGATCAATCGACAGTACTTCGCCTTCGGATGTGCCTACCCGGATAAAGTCACCTATCGAGAAGGGGCCTTCGCCGATCAGGAAGAGTCCACTGATAAGGTTGGAAGCTGAGGTTTGTGATGCAAATCCGATGGCTACTGACAAAACACCTGCAGCACCGATAAGTACGCTCAGGTTCAGGCCCATTTCATGCAGGCCACTGAGGGTGAAGAGGATCAGGAAGATGTGGCTGATGGCCCGGCGCCACAGTTGCAACTGATGTGGGGTCAGGCGGTGATGCATTGTGCGTACAAATGCTCCTGACAGCAGCCGTCCAATCAGCCATCCAAGAAAAATAAGTACCACGCCGGCCGTAATGGCTGTCAGTTTTTCCGGGTTCAGGAACGATTCCAGATTGAATTCCTTCATGACGTCCTCAATCTATCAGATTGTCAAAAACACGAATCAATGCATGCTCTTCGGAGCCGCGACGTGCCGGATTCAGCAGGGTGACATGCCCGGCCTCGGTGCTGATGCTGGTATCAATCCGGATGCGGGGAACCCGCTGATGCTGCTCCATCGTTACATGCAGGGTCGGGGTCCAGAGCCGTCCTGACTCTGCTGCGTAGATGGGCAGGAAGGGTACTGGCAGGTTGATCCGTTCAACGGGCATGATGTCATTGCCGAGGTTGCGGATCTGTACCGGAGTGACGGCCCGGAACGGTCGGGGGGTGAGCTGACTGAGGTCCATATGCCCGCTGACCTTGGTGGTGTAGCAGATTTCGCCCTTGACCATGTTGGGCCCAAACCAGGTGTCTGCAGGACGCACCACCGGCATATCCAGAAGCGGGGTGTCCTGGTCCTGGGCATGGCAGGATACCCATACCGGGGTGCTGACATAGAAGGTGATGTCCTGGCCCGGCGGTACAAACAACGGCATTACGGGGCGAATCACAACCGAGCGGTCTGCCATCCTGGGGAGCAGTTCAAGGACTTCGGTGGTCTGCCGAAATACATAACGTCTCAGCTCCCCCAGCGGGCTTTCGGGGAGATGGTCATCACGGTGCCAGTCGTGGTTGTCTTCGCTCTGGGCCGGTGTGCGCTCGATCTGGAATTGCCATTCCCGGGCGTGGCGAATGATGCTCAGGTTCATTCCAGCCAGGTACCAGTGTCGTCCCTGGCTGGTGTCAAAGGACTGCGCCCCCCACCAGACGGGCTGACGATAGACCATTCCGCTCATGCCAAGGCACTCCTGAATCCGTAGGAGGGTGATTATGCCTTTATCCCCACCATTTTGTGCATCAATCCTGTACAGAGATGTCGTTGACCCATCGCGTCCATACAGTAGACTGGCGGGGGTTTACAGGACGTGTTGCCATGCCAGAACAACAAGACGCCATTATCGAGGCGCAGCCGCTTCGTCGATTCAATTATGCCTTTGCAAAGCGCCATGGGGTGATCTTCGATCAGCCCACAGGCGACGGTCATGCACGCCTGCTGCATCGGCCCGGTTTGCGCCTGACCGCGTTGGCGGAAGCGCGTCGCTTGCTGGGTGTTCCGCTGGTTTGTCTGGAGGTAGAGGAGGAGGCCTTTAATCACGCGCTGGCCCGTGCCTACCAGACCGGCTCCAGCGAATCCATGCTGATGGTCGAGGGACTGGGCGACACCATGGATCTGGCCAGTCTGGCCGAGATGGTACCCGAGACCGAGGACCTGATGGAGCAGGAAGAAGATGCTCCCATCATTCGGCTGATCAACGCATTACTGTCGGAGGCGATTCGCGAGAATGCCTCGGATATCCATATCGAGACCTATGAAAAACGTTTGTCGGTACGCCTGCGTGTGGATGGCGTGTTGCGCGAAATCGTGCAGCCCAAGCGTGAACTGGCACCTTTGCTGGTTTCGCGTATCAAGGTGATGGCCAAGCTTGATATTGCCGAGAAGCGCATTCCCCAGGATGGCCGCATTTCCCTGCGTCTGGCAGGTCGTGAGGTGGATGTGCGTGTATCCACCATGCCGTCAAGTAATGGTGAGCGCGTTGTATTGCGTTTGCTAGACAAGCAGGCCGGGCGACTGAACGTGTCGCACCTGGGCATGGCTGCCCGCGATCATGTGTTGCTGCGCGAGCTCATCCACAAGCCTCATGGAATCATCCTGGTCACCGGACCAACGGGCTCGGGCAAGACGACCACGTTGTATGCGGCGCTTACGGAGCTGAACGACAAGTCACGCAATATCCTGACGGTGGAAGATCCCATTGAGTATCAGCTGGAAGGTGTGGGGCAGACGCAGGTCAATACCAAGGTCGACATGACGTTTGCGCGTGGTTTGCGTGCCATCCTTCGTCAGGATCCTGACGTGGTGATGGTGGGGGAAATCCGTGATCTGGAGACGGCAGAAATTGCCGTGCAGGCATCGCTCACCGGCCATCTGGTGCTGTCGACACTGCATACCAACTCTGCGGTTGGTGCAGTAACACGACTGAACGACATGGGCATCGAGCCGTTCCTGCTTTCATCATCCTTGCTTGGCGTGCTGGCCCAGCGTCTGGTTCGTGTACTTTGTCAGGAGTGTCGTGAGCCGTATGAGGCAGATGCAGCGACATGTGCATTGCTGGGTGTTGATGCGGCCAGCCATACAGTGATTTACAAACCAAAGGGATGCTCGACCTGCAATCATCTTGGCTATCGCGGTCGTACCGGCATCTATGAGCTGATCATGATCGACGAGGAGTTGCGTCGCCTTATCCATAATAATGCCGGTGAGCACGACCTGGAGGCCTATGCCCGCAAGCATGGTCCGAGTATCCGCCAGGATGGTGCGCGCAATGTCCTCTCAGGTGTGACCACACTTGAAGAAGTCTTGCGTGTGACGCGTGAGGGGTAAGGTCTGTGCCAGCATTTGAATATGTCTCTGTCGATGCAGATGGCCGCAAGCAGAAGGGCGTACTGGAGGCAGACAGTGCCCGGCAGGTGCGTCAGCAGTTGCGCGACAAGGGCTGGCTGCCTGTTTCGGTAGAACCGGCAGCCCGCGAGCACAAGCAGGAAAAATCAGGCCTGTCTTTCCAGCGCAGTGGTATGAGCGCGTATGAACTGGCACTTATTACCCGCCAGCTGGCAACATTGATTCAGGCGGGTATTCCGGTAGAGGAAACCCTGCGTGCGGTATCTCGCCAGACGGAGCGACCCGCATTGCAGAGCCTGATGCTGGCCGTTCGGGCGCGTGTGATTGAGGGCTATACCCTGGCTCAGGCCATGAGCGAGTTTCCCAAGGCATTTCCGGATTTGTACCGGGCCACAGTGTCTGCCGGAGAAAAGTCCGGGCATCTTGATCTGGTACTCAACCAGTTGGCCGATTACACCGAATCCCGGTACGACACCCAGAAAAAAATCCAGGGTGCCATGATCTATCCGATCGTGCTGACGGTGTTGGCGACGCTGATTGTGGTGGGGCTGCTGACCTATGTGGTGCCGGATATCGTCAAGGTTTTTGATAATACCCGGCAGCAGCTGCCGTTGCTGACGCGTGGTCTTATTGGTGCCAGCGATTTTCTGAAATCGGTCGGACCATATGCGCTGGTGTTGCTGATTGTCATCAGCTTCATGGCCAGACCCTGGCTTCGCAAGGAGCATAATCGCTATCGTGTGCATGCCCTGCAGTTACGTATTCCGCTGATCAAGCGCCTGGTACGCGGGGCCAATGCCTCCCGCTTTGCCAGCACACTCAGCATTCTTACGCGAAGCGGGGTCCCTCTCGTGGAGGCCCTTCGCATTGCGGCAGAGGTCAGCTCCAATCTGCTGATCAGGGACTCGATCAGACTTGCGGCGGTCAAGGTAACCGAGGGAGGAAGCCTTAATCGTGCGCTGGAAGAGAGCGGTTATTTTCCGCCGATGATGATGCAGATGATTGCCAGCGGTGAGCAGAGCGGTGAGCTAGACGAAATGCTTTCGCGTGCCGCGACCATGCAGGAAAAAGAGCTGGGCAACCTGATCACGACGCTGGTTGGTCTGTTCGAGCCATTCATGTTGTTGTTGATGGCCGGTGTGGTCTTGCTGATCGTACTGGCCATCATGCTTCCGATTCTTTCTATGAATAATCTTGTGGGATGATGCAAAAGTGAGCGTAATGAAAAAGCAGAGCGGTTTTACCCTGATTGAAGTCATGGTTGTGGTGGCGATTCTTGGCATTCTGGCCGCGATCGTAATGACGAACGTGGTAGGTAAGGATGATCAGGCGCGAGTCACAACGACCAGGGCCAGTCTGGCCTCGATCGCCAATGCGCTTGAAATGTACAAGCTTGATAATCACAAGTACCCGACCACTGATGAGGGGCTGGAGGCGCTGGTCAACAAGCCGGCATCGGCCAAGAATTTTGCGGATGGTGGCTATCTTAAAAAGCTGCCGGAAGACTCCTGGGGTAATCCCTTCCGTTATGTCGCGCCTGGCGATAATGGCAGGCCCTATGAAGTGTACTCACTTGGCGGGGACAGCGTAGAGGGCGGCGAAGGTACTGACGCTGACATCTACCACGAATAAGCAGTCAGAAATGGTTGTCACCATCCGGGGTGCCCGTTCCAGTGGCTTTACGCTGCTGGAGGTGCTCATGGTTGTGCTGGTGGTGGGGATTCTCAGTGCTGTCGTCCTGATCAGTCTCAATCCTGGTGGCCCCGAGCGCAAGCTGGGTGACGAGACGGAACGTTTGGCCTCCCTGATCTCACTGGCAAGCAATGAAGCGGTCATGCAGAACCGGGAGTACGGAGTGCGCCTGGAGCAGGGCGGTTACGGCTTCCTGTGTCTGGATGACAAAAGCCAGAAGTGGCGTGAGTGCGTTGGCGACAGCATGCTCAAGCATCATGTTCTGCCAGACGGGCTTGAGGTCAGGGCGCTGACGGGTAGCCGCATGAGTTTGCCTGAGGGCGAGGCCGATGCCGATGCCGAGGAGCAGGACCCGCTGAAAGAGGACGCTGACAAGACGGATGCCGCCAGACTGATCCCCGATGTCATCTTGTTGTCGAGTGGCGAGGCGAGCCCTGTCGAGCTTGAGATTCGCGTCATCGAGGAACCGTCGTTACGCATGACGGTTATTGTTGATGACATCGGCAGGGTCAAGTGGGGCGAGCAGGCTGAAATGGATGGTGATCATGCCAAATAGCACGCGTGGCTTTACCTTGCTTGAGGTTATGGTGGCACTGGCGATTTTTGCTGTTGCATCAGTGTCATTGTTGTCTGCCCAGGAAGCGCAAATTCGCACCGACAGCAAACTGGCCGATAAAACCCTGGCGCACTGGGTGGCATTGAATCGTCTGGCAGAGCTGCAACTGCAAGGGAATTTTCCGGATATTGGTCAAGGCGAGAGCCCGGCGCGCATGGGCGATCGCGACTGGGTTGTCACGACCAAGGTTGAGGGAACACCGAGCCCGGATGTACGTCGCGTCATTTTTTCTGTTGCCCTCAAGAGTGAGGATTTTGGCGGTGAACCGTCCATGGTGACCTCGTTGACTGCTTTCATTCCCCGATCCCGTGTGACGGCCACTAATGAAAAGGCATAAGGGCGGCACAGGCGGCTTTACCCTGCTCGAGCTGCTGGTTGCGGTGGCCATCCTGTCATTGATTGCCGTGGGGGCGTACAAGCTGCTTTCCGACACGGTCAGGGTGCGTGAGCATGGCCAGATTCAGCAGCAGCAATTGCGTGATCTCCAGAAAGCCATGACCCTGATTCAGCGTGACTTGCAGCAGGCAACAGCCAGAGCGGTCCGCGACGAATTTGGTGATGTACAACCCGCTTTTTATCTGCCCAAGCAGAACGAGCTCGAGTTTACGCGGGGGGGCTGGCGGAACCCCTTGCAACAAGCCCGCAGCAACCTGGTGCGAATCCGCTACCGTGTCGAGAATAATCAGCTGCTGAGAGAGCGTTGGGACGTGCTTGATCGCGCACGGCAGACCGAGCCGCAAAAAATAGTCCTGCTGGAAGACGTCAGTGACTTCACTGTGCAGGTGATTGTCAAAGGAAGTCGCACCGACAGCTGGCCGCCACAGACCCAGTCGACTGGTGGCGAGCAGCGTGTGCCGCCTTTTCCGCAGGCCGTCGAGCTTGGTTTTCGTCTGCCGGCATGGGGACTGATCCAGCGCATCATTCTGTTGCCACATGGAGAGGCTAATGAAGCTCCGCAACAGGATTAAACCGCGTCCGGGCCGGCGCGAGCAGGGCGTTGCCCTCATCACCGTCATGCTGGTGATTGCATTGGCGACCATGCTGGCGGTCAGCATGATGCGTAGCCAGCATTTGTCCCTGCGGTATGCCGACGGTCTGTTCAGTCAGGATCAGGCCGTGCTTTACACGCAGGGATCAGAGGCCTTTGTCCAGGATCTGCTGATTCGTGACTTTGATAATGACAAGCGCGAAAACAAGAAAGTCGATCACCCGGGTGAGTCGTGGGCCCGGCCATTTCCGCCATTTCCTGTAGAGGGGGGGATGGTAAACGCCCGCCTTTCAGACATGCAGGGGCGTTTTAACCTGAACCTGTTATGGCATGAGAATGCCGTCAATGCGTCGGCCCAGACCTATCTGAAACAGCTCATGAAAAACCTGGATGTGCCGGATAATCTGGATTCGGCACTGATTGACTGGATGGATGCTGACAATGAGCCAACCGGTGCTGATGGGGCCGAGGACGATTATTACAGCCGCTTGCCTGTTCCTTACCGGACGGCCAACCAGTCACTCGCCGATGTTTCGGAGCTGTTGCTGATCAAGGGGTTCACGCCAGCCATTCTGGAGCGCCTTCGCCCGTATGTCTGCGTGCTGCCATCGAACGCATTGCTTAATGTGAATACAGCCCCGCCGCAGGTTGTCAGGGCGTTGACGGACAGCATGACACTTGTTGGTGCCGAAGAGCTGGCCCAGAATCGGCCGGCAGACGGTTATCAATCAGTTGATGCCTATCTGGATGAGCCCGCGTTCAACGGTCTTGAGGCATCTGCACGTGAAGGGATAAAGTCCTTTCTTGCCGTGCGGACCGGCCATTTCGAGCTGTCTGTGGATGCCGTCATTGGGGGGCGCCACAGTGTTCTGCATGCGGTGCTTGCCCGCGGCGATTCCGGTACACTGCGTGTGGTCACCAGGGATTATGGGCGCCAGTTTTCCTCGATAACAACTTCTGCAGCATCGCTGACGGACATGACAAAAACGGAAACTCGTTGACGCTATGGATACCCTTTTTCTCCATCCCGATAGCCAGGGACAGGTTACTGCCTGGGGACGTGAGGCTGGTGCCATCCAGGTGCTGGGTAACCACTCATTTGCCGACCTTGCCGACCGTTATGCCGGTGCTCGCGTGGTCATTTTTGCCCCATCTTCCCAGTGCCTGCTGACCAAGGTCACCGTGTCTGCGCGTCAGCGCAGGCAGGCCATTGATGCGCTTGGCTGGCTGATCGAAGAGCAGGTGGGCGAGGACGCCGAGAATCTCCATGTCATTGCCGGCCCGGAGCAGGCGGATGGTGATACGCCTTTGCTGGCGATGTCTCTGGAGCTTGTTGAATACTGGCGTACTGCATGCCGGGAGGCTGGTTGGGCGCTGCATGCGCTGCTACCTGATGTAATGCTGTTGCCCCATGCCGAGGGTGCATGGAGCATGACACTCTGGTCTGACGGCACTGTTGCCTTGCGTACGGGAATGATGGCGGGTGCGGTACTGGATTCGGTGCCGGCAGTCCTGATGCTGGACGCTGCCATGAGCGAGACCCCGGACTCAGGCCGTCCGGGGTCATTGCGCGTGTCTGGCATGGCCGAGGCTGATCAGGTTGCGGTACAGGCCTGGGCGGATGCGCAGGGTCTTCCGGTCGAGTTTTCCGGCACTCATGACGAGTCGGAGCTGCTGTTGTCGGTCATGGATTGGGCCCGTCATCCGGCCAATCTTTTGCAGGGGCGCTTTGCCAGTCGCCAGCAGGTTCTTGTGCCTCCGGCGCTGCGGATTGCAGCCATTTTCCTGCTGGTCGCCTTTTCGGTTCAGCTGGTAAGTGAATGGGCGCGATATGCCTATTACAGCAATCAGGCAGAAAAATCACAGGCGGCCGCCATCACGCTGTACAAGAAGCTGTTTCCCGATGAGCGTCGCATTGTCAGCGTTCGCAAGCAGATGGAAGCCCATCTCAATGAAGGCTCCGGTGGCGATGGGGGCTTGCCCGTGCTGACCAAAATTGCTGAGGCGGTGCAGGGGAGCGGCCTGGTTGCTCAGCGTGTGGACTTTGCCAGCGGCGTGCTGACCCTGGATATCGAGGCCCGTGGGCTGACTGAAATTGATGCCCTCAAGCAGAAGTTGCAGGATGTGGGCTTACAGGCAGAAATTGTGTCTGCCAATGCCCAGAACGGTGCAATCCGTGGGCGTTTGCGTGTGGAGACTGGCGCATGAAGGCATTTCTGGTTCAGGCAAGCAGTCAATGGCAGGAGTCCATTGCGCCTTTGCGCAAGCGCTGGTTGCAGCTTGATGCGCGTGAGCAGATGGTCGTGCTGGCACTGGCGATTATGCTGGCTGTTGTTTTTCTGGTGTTTGCCGTGTGGATGCCCTCTCACAAAGGCGCAGAAAAAGCCCGGGCAGAGTACGAGAGCAACAGACAGACATTGTTGTGGATTCAGGCGAATGCGGATCAGGTACGCTCTTCGTCTGCGGGATCAGGTGGCTCCGTGCTGGGTGATGTAAACAGTTCGGCGGGCAGCAATGGTCTTGTATTAAGTCGTGTCGAGCCTGAGGGTGATGCGACCGTGCGTGTATGGATTGAGCAGGCCGACTTCAACAAGGTTGCCGCATGGCTGAGCCAGTTGAAGAGCCAGGGCGTCAGCATTGGCGAGGCCCAGATTGAAAAACAGGAAACCGGCGGGGTTTCCGGACGTTTCACGCTCAGCCGTTAGGCTGAGCGTTTCGGCATTTACTTTCCTGCAACACCCAGTGTCATGAAGGCGCCGACAGCCGGCAAGCCCTCTGCCTCAAACTGACGGTAGCTCAGTGTTTTCATGCCGGCCTGCTCAACAAGCTTGAGTGTATCCCGGTTCAGGTGACAGCCATCCGCAATCACTTTCTGGATGGGTGTTAGCCGGTGTTGCCACTTTGCAATGTTTGCGTCCGGACTGAGCCCGTGCTCCACGAAATAAAAGCGCCCCTCCGGCTTCAGCACACGACGAATCTCTTTCAGTGCACTCATGACATCCGGGATGCTGCACAGTGTCCAGGTGGAGACGACGGCATCATAGCTGTTGTCAGGCATGGGCAGGCGCTCGCCACTGACCAGTTCAAACCTGACGGGCAGTCGGCTGTTTGAAAGCCGTTTTTCCGCAAGCCGGTGCACGCCAGGATTCACATCCACGGTGGTGAGCGAGCTGACCGCTTCGGGGTAGTAGTCCAGATTCAGTCCTGTGCCGAACCCGATCTCCAGAACCTCCCCCTGAACCTCTGCCAGCAGTTCTTCCCGGGCAGCCATGAAGGCAGGCTGCGACATTATCCAGTCGAGCAGGTGGGGGAAAACATGGCGTGAATAAAGGGACATTGCGTCTACTCTCCGGATGAACTGCCAAAACTGGATACTGCCATGAAGCGGCAACTCATGTGAAATTAACCGGGGATGAGCGCAGGGCAATATCAACTGTTCGTGGCGTGGTTTGAAGGGCTGTCTCAAACACGGTCTTGCGACGCTTCGGGTCCATCATGTTATAGCCAAAGGCTGCCAGATCCTCAGCAGCCGGTTCCAGCCATAGCACGCGTATGCCACGTTCCTGCAGATGACGGATTTCATTGGTCACCCGCTCGGTCATCACCTTTCGCATCAGGCGTTCCATGCGCAGGGGAAGCGAGCGGGGCCGGTCAGTCTGGCGGGATGCCATGGGGGAGATGATGACAACTTCGTCGACGTCTTCTGCCGTCAACAAGTCGGCTGACGTAGGGGATGCAATGCCGCCATCAAGATAGCGCCGGCCAGCCATTTCAATGGGTGGCGCCCAGCCCGGAATCGCGCACGATGCACAAACGGCATCACGCATGGCAACACGTGGTGCATCCGGTGAGCCAAACGCTACACGTTCGCCAGTCTTGTCATCAACCGCGACGACCCATGTCGCCGGATGCGGCACCCATGAATTTTCGGTGGCCAGGCCGTCAATCAGTTGTGTCAGCGGTGCAATATCCAGCCGGCCTTGCGGCAGCAGTCCTGACAGGGCCGTCATTGCCGGAACGCGTCCCCGCAGGCCTTGCCAGACAAGCTGTGGTGCTCCGGGCAGCAGGCTGGCGGGTAACGGGGGCAGGGCGCCTCCGCTTGATACATCATGATTCCAGCGGGTGGTTTGCGAGTGGCCGCTGTGCTGGTTGTTCATCATGCGCTCGATGCTGATGCCGCCTCCAAGCAATGACACGATGACAGAGCCGGAGGATGTTCCCATCAGGATGTCTGCCTGGCGCGGGTCCCAGCCGGTGGCGTTGGCAAGACTGTCGAGCATGGCGATTGTCCATGCACCACCGGCAACTCCGCCACAACCAATTACAAGTGCTCGACGTGTCATGTTTATGCTTCCGCGTTTAAATGCTTGTCTGAAATGGGTATACATTATTTCAGTGGCTCCGGACTGAGTCGTGAGACGGCCCACTGCGATATGCCGTTGAAGTAATGCGCAACTGAAAATGAGGCGGGATGAATGACTCTTGCCTGTCGGTGCAAACATGCATCAATTATTTTTTCGGCAATTGCGTCTGGTGTGCCTGTCGGAATGAACCTTGAAACCAGTCCCTGTTTTACCTGACTGCGTGCATGTGTTTCGAGGCCGGAGTGAATGGGGCCCGGATAGACAGTGATGACGTTGATGTTCCGTTTGGCGAGTTCATTGCGTGCAATTTCCGATGCCATGGCGAGGCCGGCCTTTGCGCCGCTGTAATAGGTACAGCCGGCAATCGGTACGCGGCCAGCCATGCTGGAAATATTGATGATGGTGCCACCTTGCGGCATGTCCTGTACGGCCAGATCCATCAGGCGCAGCGGGCTGATCATGTTGACGGTCAGCAGCTTCCAGCCCTGATCCCTGCCCGTGCCGCGAAACGAAATGATATCCATGATGCCGGCACAGTTGACCAGTATGTCGACGGGGCCATGCGCGTTAGTGACGCTCTGCCATTGTGTGGCCAGTGATTCGGGTTTGAACAGGTCCCATACGGCATAGCCGGCTTTTCCGGAAAGCGCGGAGGTTTTTTTCTGGAGGGCTGTTTCGTTGATATCAATGAGGGTGAGATGTGCATGAGGGTAGAGCGTAGAAAACTTTTCACACAGGGCCGAACCTATTGCACCCGCAGCACCAGTGATCAGGATATGTTTGGTCATGATTGCTCCGGCTGCCAATGATTGTGACTGCCTGTTGTGTAAACAGTGACGGTTTTCCGAGGATGAAAAGTGACTTCCAGTCATTATTGTGACTGCGAGGTCGCGCGAGTTCAGGGTCGCATCATGCACAAAAAACGTCAACCTGCCTGGTCGGTTCCGCTCTGATCCATACGGGAATGCGGCAACGTAACGGGCAGGCATTGCCAATAAAAAAACCGGCAAATTGCCGGTTTTTTTATTGCTGCGACGAAGTCGGGTAGGGACTGGCCATTACTGGCCGGTCCCCCCCTAAGAACCGTACGTGCAAGTTTCCCTGCATACGGCTCAAGTCTCTACTAAGCCCCTTTTTACAGGGGCCGGCTTTGACACAGTCAGTTTTCGTTCGTGTACTCTGACGTGACATACCGGGTGAAGCAGAACCCTGTTGGACAGGCTGTTAGAGCCTCCCATTGAGCGATAAATAATATGGTGGTCATGCCAACCAGTATCATCACCCAACGGCGCCTGACAAAGCGCACACATCCCCTGCTGACTCTTGTAGAGTGATGCCAACTGTTTACGATGCTCGAATTTATCGAGGTCTCGCTGCTGACGTAATCGCTCGCCATAGAGTTCATGGGTTGGATCGAACGGGTTGTACTCCGCTTTCACCTTGATGTGCCGCTTGATGGTGACTTCACTGCAATAAAGCAGCTTGCGCCAACCATCACTGTTCCGCTTTTCCTCCGGACGCCTGTCAAGCGTCGCAAACGTCCACAACCGTGTGCCGAGAGGGTGAAAATAACGAGATTTCACCCAACTGGCGCCTTTGTTGCTGTGACGCCGCCGTGCCCACCTCCATAGCGCCCTGAAAATCAGAGCATCCATGCGGCTAAACGTGTCGCTCGCTACCTGGTGACGGTGATACTGAGTCCAGCCACGAATGACCTGGTTCAGTAATCGGATCAGGTTTGCCTGCTCCGCCGTCTTATAGCCACTGATGATCGCCTTGACCTTGCTGTAGAACGTCGTGACGTTCTTCTTGCTCGGCTTGATCAGAACTTTCTTGCCCCCGTACCGGCGGACGTTCCAACCGAGGAAATCAAATCCGTCGTCAATATGAGTAACACGCGTCTTGGTCGGAGACAGTCGAAGCCCTCTTACTGCGAGGAATTCTTCTACCGCTGGCCTCACCTGTTCTTCCAGAAGTTCCCTGGAAGTCCCGGAGATGACAAAGTCATCTGCGTATCGCACCACGTAGACTTTGGTTTCTCGGGTTTTCTTCTGTCCCTTGCCGCCGAACCGCGCAGCGAGGTGAGCTTCCAACCCGTCCAGTGCCATGTTTGCCAAGGTAGGGGAGATAATCCCCCCTTGCGGCGTTCCCGCGTCCGTTGCTTTCAGTTGGCCCATGTCGACGACACCGGCCTTCAGCCACTTCCGCAAGATGACCTTGTCCATGGGGACATGGTCGATCAGCCACTGGTGGTCTATGTTGTCGAAGCAACCCTCGATGTCAGCCTCAAGGACCCACGCCGCGGAGCCAGGTTTGCCGAGTATCTGGTGACACTGGCAAATCGCATCAGCGGTAGACCGGTTGATTCGAAACCCATACGAGTCTCGATCTCCCAGCGTCTCCGCCACTGGCTGCAAGGCCAGAAGGTAAAGAGCCTGCATGGCCCTGTCCTTCATGGTCGGAATGCCCAGCAGGCGCTCCCTGCCATTGGCCTTGGGGATGTAGACCCGCCGCAAGGGCTTGGGCCGGTAACCCCGTCGCTCCAGATCAAACACAGCGCGCCATTTGCTTTCTGGCGTCTCCCAGAGCTTTCCGTCCACACCGGGTGTCCGTTTGCCCTGGTTCTCGGTAACACGCTTCACCGCCAATACCTTGGCAGAGAAGGTGCCGGTGAGCATCCGTTGCAGGGCTTTCACCCTGCGCCAGTTGCCCTCTGTCGCTGCCTTCGCAATACGTACCTGCGTCCTCTTGACGGTACAGTGGACACGACGCCAATCGACGTCATGCCATCCTGCATCGCCGGAGAACGCAGACGTTTCACCCTTCGGTGCTCGCACTTTCATGCAATTCTCCTATTCGTAATCGATAGGAGAATCGAACTCGGATCCCGGTCAGGGGAACCGAACTTTGTTCGATTCCCACTACCGGTTTCACTTCCCGAGATGTAAGAAAGTAGGGCGGGCCGACGGTCCGCCCTTTCTCTTTCATCATCTCAGGGCCAGAGGTTTGCCTGTCATCTTGCGATGAAAGACCAGACGGAAGTCTGCAACCCTTTCGGGTGCGAGCATGTTTCATCCCGCTATCTGCATCATTACAACGCAGCATTCGCTTTTTCCGTCCTCCTCTACCCGCAATCCCAACAGCCTTCCTTACGGTCGACCTGCCCCCGAGAGGGCAGAACTACGGGTTTACCGAGTTCCGTACTGATTACACGAATGGGTTAGGCACTGCCTTTTCGCCGGTGGTGCTCGTGACGACGTGTCCTGAATGTAAAGCAGGACAACCGACCACATACCTTTTTTGGTTGGAGCCAATAACTACCGTAGGCTCGTTCCCATAACGACGTTTATTAGCAGTTCACTTTCGTTTGCCATACCACCCAGCCTAGCCCCTCGATCCCGTGTAGTTCGGGACCATCTATTGATCCTGCTCGCGCAAAATCAATACCGCACAAGGCGGGGGATACATTGTCAGGAAGCTCCGCACGATGCCGTTGCCAGCTTCGCACTATCCCTAGGCTACGGTTGGTCGTACAACCGGTTGACTACCCGCAAACCGCACGAGTTCAACAATAGCCAGTACAGCTTTGGCGCTTGCGCCCTCAGGTTGGAGTTCAAAACCGATGTTCCGGTTTATTCACTCAACACCTCAGACGAGGAAAAGAAATGCGTGAGACATTTCTTCTGTGACGCTTTTACACTCGCTGTTCTGAGTGAAAGCAGCTCAAACCCAAACGAGGGTTACGAGCAACACGCTTCAACAGCCTCTGACGAGGACTGCATGAAGCATTCTCGTCTTTGGCTGAGAGCAGCGGCGAGCTTAATTGCCTCGCCGCGACAGCTGCAATTCCTTATAAAACAAGGGATTGCAGCAGCAAGCGCGACTCTCGTCGCACTTACATGTTGGGGTAATTCGGGCCTCCGGTGCCTTCCGGCACCACCCAGTTGATGTTCTGGGACGGGTCCTTGATGTCGCAGGTCTTGCAGTGCACACAGTTCTGCGCATTGATCTGGAAGCGGTTGCTGCCGTCCGCATTCTCGACCACTTCATACACACCCGCCGGGCAGTAACGCTGTGCCGGCTCGGCGTACAGCGGCAGGTTTTTCTTGATCGGCACATCCGCATTTTTCAGCTGCAGGTGGATGGGCTGATCTTCCTCATGGTTCGTGCTGGACATGAATACCGAGGAGAGCTTGTCGAAGCTGATCTTGCCATCAGGCTTCGGGTATTCGATTTTCTTGGACTGGGCAGCCAGATCCAGTGTGGCGTAATCCGGCGTGGTGTCATGGATGGTGTAGGGGATCTTGCCATCGAAAATGTTCTGGTCGATGAAGTTGAACGCACCACCCATCAATGTGCCCATGCGATGCATGGCCGGGCCAAAGTTGCGCGACTTGTAGAGTTCCTCGAACAGCCAGGAGGCCTTGAACTTCTCGGTGAAATTAACCGGCTCGTCATTGGCCTTGCCAGCCTTGAGCAGCTCAGCCAGCGCTTCGGCAGCGATCATGCCGGACTTCATGGCAGTGTGGCTGCCCTTGATCTTGGAGAAGTTCAGGAAGCCGGCATCGTCACCCACCAGCGCGCCACCGGGGAAGGTCAGCTTGGGCAGGGAGTTGAGACCGCCCTTGATGATGGCGCGGGCACCATAGGAAACGCGCTTGCCGCCTTCCAGATACTGCTTGATCACCGGGTGATGCTTGAAGCGCTGCATCTCGTCAAACGGTGACAGGTAGGGGTTGTGGTAGGAGAGGTCGGTGATGAGGCCGACGGACACCTGGTTGTTCTCGTGGTGGTACATCCACCAGCCGCCGGACTCGCCGTTTTCGGCCAGAGGCCAGCCGGCACCGTGCATGACCAGACCTGCCTGGTGCTTGGCCGGGTCGATGTCCCACAGTTCCTTGATGCCCAGACCGTAGTGCTGTGGATCGGCATCCTTGTCCAGGTCGAACTTCTTGATGAGTTCCTTGCCAAGGTGGCCGCGGCAACCTTCGGCAAACAGGGTGTACTTGGCATGCAGTTCGTAGCCAGGGGTATAGCTATGCTTGTGTGTACCATCACGGGCCACGCCCATGTCGCCGGTGGCGACACCTTTCACGGAGCCGTCTTCGTTGAACAGCACTTCGGATGCAGCAAAGCCCGGGAACAGGTTCACTTCCAGCTCTTCGGCCTTGGTGGCCAGCCAGCGCACCAGGTTGCCGAGGCTGATGACGTAGTTGCCTTCATTGTGCATGGGCTTGGGGACGACCCAGCCCGGTGTCAGCACGCTGCGCGTTTCGCTCAGCAGGAAGTACACTTCATCACGGATGACCGGGGTGTTGAGCGGAGCGCCCTGTTCCTTCCAGTCCGGGAAGAGTTCGGTCAGGGCACGCGGCTCGAAGCAGGCGCCAGACAGGATGTGGGCACCGAATTCGGAGCCTTTTTCCACTACGCACACGGAGATTTCGTGGCCCGATTCAATACTCAGTTGACGCAGACGGATGGCGGCAGACAGACCAGCCGGGCCACCACCCACGATAACGACGTCAAACTCCATTGCTTCTCTTTCCACGATAGCCTCCTCACGACAGGGCTGGACAGGGTCGGCACGGGCGCTGATCAATGACCCGCTGCGCATGCAGACTCGATTTTCGAGCGGCGCGTAGTATAAAAGGACTCATACCAAAGGCCAACAAAGTCGCACATCATTTGTCCGACAACATTGACCGGTGACCATACAGGCTTCGTCATGAACGACAACATCAAAACCTCGCAGCTTCGGGCTGATCCACTGGCGATCGCGCGCCTTCTCAGGGACGAGGATGGCAATGATCCCAAAGGCCTGCCGCCGGTACACAAGTGGAATCCTCCCTATTGTGGCGAGATCGATATGGAGATCCGGCGCAACGGGCAGTGGTTCTATCTGGGTACGCCGATCAACCGGCCTGCGCTGGCCCGGCTCTTCAGTACAGTACTTCGACGTGATGACGATGGGCATTTTTACCTGATTACCCCGGTCGAAAAGGTCCGGATCCGGGTGGAGGATGCACCATTTCTGGCCATTACCGTCGACAGGCACCAGGAGAACGGGATGGATTACCTGAAATTCACGACCCAGACCGGTGATGTGGTCGTGGCGGGGCCGGAGCACCCGATCCGCATCACTTACCGGGCAGACGGGGAGCCGGGCCCTTACGTGCATGTGCGGGATAATCTTGAAGCCCTGATTGGCCGCAATGTGTATTACCAGCTGGTGGCGTGGGGCGAGCCGGGGACTGAAGAAGGGAGTCTTGCGGTCCGGAGTGCCGGTGTGCTGTACGAGATTGGCCGGTTTTGACCATGATGACCAATCGGACATCCTAAGAATTGGCGTGCTTAGACCGATTGCAGTCCTGATCTGGCGCTGCCGTGATACTCGTCTAGTCTGATAAAAACGAGCCCGCACACTCCCCAAGAGAATCAGGATGTCCGTCACACGCAGCCGCTTGCGAGCACACGCCATTGAATGGCATGTGGCGCCGACCGCAGAGGTCGATGCCGGCCATCGTTCGCATTTTCTGGAGCTGCAGCGGCGATGCAATACCGAGCTGTGCCGGCATGAGGCGCTTACCTGCAACTCATGGCTGGACCGGCTGGAGTCACAGCAGGTATCGCAGCGTGACCTGCTGGCATCCGTCACCCAGTTTGGCATTTTCATGCGTCAGCTGCTGCTGGCGCGGCAGCATCACGCCCTGCGCCTGACGGATCATCAGCCAGTACCGGAAATGGATGGTGGGCCTGCGGTTGTTGTCTGCTTTGATGCGGTTGGTGAGCCATGGTGTCCGGCCTTGCCCAACATGGGCATAGGGGATCCTTACCATCTTAGTCAGCGCCTGCATGACTGGTGGATGTCCTGGCAACGCCAGTATGCGTCTCTGGGCGGCAAGGACTGGGGACTGGCATCTGGCTGGCCAACCACCCATGACCTTTGTGAACATATCGAGCTGCATTACAACGCGATGAATCCGGGTGTCTGCCTGGGAGTTCTGGTTGCGATCGAAAATGCACTCAGCACGGATTTCTGGCTGCGCCTGACGCGCACCCTGCATGAGCAGTGTCTGGCGGAAAATCTGGCATTGCCGGATGGCGGATTTTTCTGTGAGGCGGAAACGGATGCGCGTCTGCAGGCACGACATGGCCTGTACCTGCTGGAAAGCGCCAGCGTTCATGACTTGCTGGACGATGATGTTTTCTTTCAGTCCGCCCAGCGTACCTTGTCACTGCTGGCGAGGTTCTGGACTGCGCTGGCCAATGCCGCGCAGATACGGCATTAGCCAGAACAATTTTTTATCCTGCGACAATCAGTCGAACCGCGTGAGCGACTGCACGCAAGTCTCCCAATGCCTTTTCACCGTCATGCAGCCGTTTTTCCAGTGCCTGGATTTCTGCAGGGCGCACGGCAGGATTGACCGCAGCGAGCGCCTTGAGGCGGGCAATTTCTGCATGGTTTTCCTGCTGCCAGCGCGTCAGCGCTGCAGCTTTCACGTCTGCAATTTGTGCTTCGGCGATGGCCACTGATTTGGCAATCAGTGTTTCCAGCATGGCCTGCTGTTGCTTGACGACCTGTCGTGCCACGCCACGTTCCAGTGACTGCAATTGCTTGGTCAGCACATCATGAGAGACGCGGGCCGTGAGGTCGCGGGCATCATGATCCAGTAGCACACGCAATGTTTGCGAGGGCATGGCGGCCTCTGCATTCAGGCCGCGCGGCGCGATGGTTTCCAGACGGAAAAACATTTCGAGCAGTGCTGTTCCGGGCTTGATGCCCTTGTTGCGAATCAGGGCGACATTGGCGTTGCCGTACTCCTGCGTGCGGAAAAGATCCAGCAAGCCCTGCGGCATGGGGTGTTCCCATGACAGAAAGTGCACGTCTTCGCGCGACAAGGTGTAATCGCGATCCAGCGAGACGGTCATGCCATCCGGATCGAGTCCCGGAAAGCCGTCGAGCAACTGGTGATCACCCGGGCGCAGGATGTGCAGGTGTGCTTCCTGCTGTTCTTCCTGATCAACGCCGAAGGCAGACCAGGCGCGCTCGAGAAAATTGGCCAGTGCCGGGTCGGCATCCTGCGCGTCAATCGCGGCAATAAGTTCTGCGGCAACATCAGGGCGGCAGGAGTTCAGTTCAATCAGTCGGTCACGGCCTGCTTCCAGCTCGGCGGCAAGCTCTGCGCGCAGTGCCTTGGCTTCTGATACCAGCTCTTCAAATGGCGCTCCGCCATTCCGGAATCCATCCGGCAGTCGTGAGCGCTGTGCCTCAAGAATGGTGCGGGCTGTCGGGCTGATGCTTTCAAAGGCATTCAGGCCTTCGTGGTACCAGCGGAACAGGCGCTCCTGCGCAGTACCTGCAAAATAGGGCACATGTAGCTTGATGGTTTCGGTCTGGCCGATACGGTCGAGGCGGCCAATGCGCTGCTCCAGCAGTTCGGGGTCTGCCGGCAGATCGAACAGCACCAGATGGTGTGCAAACTGGAAGTTACGGCCTTCGGAGCCGATTTCGGAGCAGATCAGGATCTGGGCGCCATAGTCTTCATCGGCAAAGTAGGCGGCAGCACGGTCACGCTCCAGCAGGCTCATGGCCTCGTGGAAGACGGAGGTACGCACGCCCTGCTTCAGGCGCAGGTATTCTTCAAGGGCGAGGGCCACCGGACTGGAGCGGCAGATCAGCAAGACCTTGTCGCGCTTGAGTGACTTCAGCAGTTCCATCAGCCAGGCCACGCGGGCATCGTCTTCACACCAGTCTTCATCGCCATGCATTTCAGGGTACAGCGCGACACGAAGTTCGGTGGTGACAGCATCCTTGGGGGCGGGCAGTGGAGCGGGCAGGCACTGACGCTCGGGGAAGCCGCCAATGGCTTCGCGGGTATTGCGGAACAGCACGCGGCCCACACCATGACGATCCAGCAGGGCGGTCAAGGCAGACTGCCGCCCTTCATCCGTGTCGAGATGCGCCATCAGGTCGGCGGGCAGCTTGTCTTCCAGCACCTGCAAGGCATCGTCCGGAATGGAAGCATTACCCATCAGCGCATCTGCGGCGGCTGCTACCGTGGCAAAGGCTTCTTCCTCTGCAATGAACTGCTCGAGGTCGTGGTAGCGTGCAGGGTCGAGCAGGTGCAGGCGGGCAAAGTGGCTGGCAACACCAAGATGCTCGGGGGTTGCGGTCAGCAGCAGGACACCGGGAATTTTTTCTGCAAGTGAGGCCACCAGCTCGTAGGCTTCACTGGGGTCCTCAGGCGACCACTCCAGATGATGGGCTTCATCGACGACGAGAAGGTCCCAGCCGGTGGTGCGCACCGAGTCCGCCAGATCGGGGTGATCCACCAGCAGCTCAAGCGCCATCAGCACAATCTGCTCGGTCTCGAACGGGTTTTCATCCTCGTTGCTTTCTTTCAGCGCAGCACAGCGCTCCAGATCAAACAATGCAGCGTTCAGGTTGAAGCGGCGGCGCATTTCGACCAGCCACTGGTACTGCAGGTTTTCCGGTACCAGAATGAGTACGCGCTGCGCACGGCCTGTTTGCAACTGGTGATGGATGATCAGTCCGGCCTCAATGGTCTTGCCAAGGCCGACCTCATCACCCAGCAAGACACGTGGTTGCTGGCGCTGGCCAACATCATGTGCAATGTAGAACTGGTGTGGTACACGGCCAAGGCGAGGGCCGACCAGTCCGCGCACTGGCGATTGGGCGAGCTTCTCCTGCTGCAGCAAGGCCTGCACGCGCAGATCAAACAGATCAATGCTGTCGAGCTGGGATGCCAGCAGGCGTTCCTGCGGGCGCGCCAGGTGGATTTCGGCAGAAAGACGGGTTTCGTTAATGATGCTGGTGTCGCCTGCATCATTGCTGACGTGGTAGCGCAGCACTCCACGTTGCTCTTCCACCTCGTTCACTTTCCAGCTTTGCCCGGCCACATCCTGCACGGTGTCTCCGACCGAGAAACGGATACGTGACAGGGGTGCATTGTTGCGTGCGTACACACGGGTTTCATCGCTCTTGGGAAAGAGAACCGTCAGCGAGCGGGCATCGGTTTCGATGATGACACCGAGTCCCAGCTCGGTTTCAGAATCGGAAATCCAGCGCTGCCCCATGGCGGGCGTGAACAGGGCGGATGCAGACTGACTCATGCTTTTCTCTTTCTCGGATAATCAGAACGGGGCCGGCGTGCGGAATTGCAGGCGGCCGCCGTGAACAGGATGGGTAAAGGCCAGTGTTTCGGCATGCAGGCACAGGCGGCTGTCGGCAGAGACAACGTCGTCGGGGGCATAGAGGGCATCGCCCAGCAAGGGATGGCCGAGGGCCTGCATGTGCACGCGTAGCTGGTGGGTGCGACCGGTAAAGGGTTCAAGGTCCAGGCGGGTGTAGCCGCCCTCGCGGGCCAGTACCTTCCAGCGGGTGAGGGCGTGTTGGCCGTTGATCATGTCCACCACCTGACGGGGCTTGGTGGGCGGATCGTAGCGCAAAGGCAAGTCCACCTCGCCGGCATTCTCGGACAGGTAACCCAGCGCAAGGGCGATGTAGTGCTTGTCGACCTCACGGTCCTGGAACTGCCGCGACAGTTCGCGGTGGGAGTCTGCATTACGTCCCAGCACCAGCAGGCCGGAGGTGTCGTAGTCGAGCCGGTGTACGATGCGGGCATCCGGATAGTCGAGCAGCAACCGGGCAATCAGGCAATCCTGCTTGTCCTCACCGCGTCCGGGGACACTCAACAGGCGTGGCGGTTTGTTGACGACCAGAAGGACGTCATCCACGTAAATCACCACGTGCGGGGCGGGAGTGAACCGAGGGAGCAAGGGCAGGGCGGGCATGCAGTCAGGGGCTGGTCGTGTCCGGGGTGCGAATTGTAGTTGAGGTCTCGGCTCTCGGCATGGGTTTTCTGTCTTTATGCTTCAATTCAGTCAGACGGGCGGGCAGAATGCCCCTCATGTCAGACCTTCCCGTGCCAGAACGCCGCATTCACAGCCTGCTGTTCATCACAATTGTCACCATGGCGATGGGGCAGACGCTGGTGTTTGCCTTGTTGCCTCTTATTGGTCGTGCAGTTGGGCTTGCCGAGTTGCAGGTGGGCATCATCATTACGGCTTCGTCCGCCGTCTATGCGCTGGCAACGCGGGTGTGGGGGCGGCGCAGTGACCATCTTGGCCGCAGGCGCGTCATCCTGATCGGCCTGGCCGGCTACACGGTTGGCACCCTCGTGTTTACCAGCCTGTTCTGGCTGGGTTTTGAAACGGTTTTACGTGGCCTAATGCTCTGGACGGCCCTGATTGTGGCCCGCTGTCTGCAGTCGAGTGTAATGGCTGGCACCATGCCGGCGGCCAGTGCCTATATCAGTGACATCACCCATGCCGGCAACCGTACAGTCGGCATTGCCCGTCTGGGCGCGGCCAACAGTACAGGCACCATACTTGGGCCTGCACTGGGCGGTTTGCTGGCGGGCATCAGCTTGCTGGCACCGTTGTATTTTGCCGCCGGCATGACGTTCATCAGTTTTCTACTGATCCTCTTCTTTCTGCCTGACTCGCCGCGATCAGAGGGGAAGGGGAGTCATGGTCCTTCGCGCAAGCTTGATTACCGGGATGTCCGCTACCGCCATTTCTTGCTGATTGCCGCCGCAATGCTGACGGCTTTTTCTGTGGTGCAACAAACCCTGGGCTTCTATTTTCAGGATGCGCTGCATCTCTCCAGTCAACAGGCGGCACGACAGGTGGGCTTTGCCCTGATGGGCGCCGCGACAGTGTCCCTGATTGCACAGGGCGTACTGGTGCAACGATTGAAATGGCCGGCCTGGCGACTGATCCATATCGGGCTGCTGGCGTTGTTGCTGGGGTCGGTGGCACTGGCCATCGGTGCGTCAGCGGTGTGGCTGTTTGCCGGTGTGGGACTCTGCGGACTGGGGATCGGTCTTAGTTATCCCGGCTGTGTTGCTGCAGCGACACTGACGGTTGATGCGGAGGATCAGGGCAGTCTGGCCGGGCTGACCACTTCGCTTCCGGCCATAGGCTCCATTGTCGGCCCTGTACTGGGTACCGGGCTTTATGAACTGTCATCGCACTGGCCTTATGCCTGCAACATCCTGATCCTGCTTCCGTTGATGGCGTATGCCTGGCGCCAGTCCAGACTCCCGCGCTGATTGTTGCTTCTTGCGGGATTAAGCTTTCCGTGCAGGCCCGTTTATCCCGTCCATAATGAAATGCATGATGACCACCACTCAGGAGGTTTCATCATGCTGCCTACCGTTTTCATTTCACATGGCTCCCCCATGCTTGCAGTCGAGCCAGGGCCGTATGGCGCGGCATGGAAAACGATTGCAGATAGTCTGCCCAGACCATCATCAATCCTGGTTGTGTCAGCGCACTGGAATACCCGGCAGCCGGCCCTGAGCCTTGCAGCAACACCGGAAACCATTCATGACTTTGGCGGGTTTCCTGCCGCGCTTTACGACATCAGTTATCCGGCATCGGGCGCGCCTGACGTGGCGCAGCATGTGGCCACGCTTTTGAAAGATAAAGGATTGCCGGTGGTTCTGGCGCCTGACAGAGGTCTGGATCATGGTGCCTGGGTGCCGCTTAGACACATGTATCCCGATGCCGATATTCCGGTGACAGAGTTGTCTGTGCAGCCGGGGCTGGATGCTGGCTGGCATTTGCGTCTGGGGGAAGCGTTGCGCGCGGTACGCGAGAGCGGGGTGCTGGTGATCGGGTCAGGTAGCCTTACTCATAATCTGTATGAGGCGGCATTTGATGATGAAAGTGTCGAGCCGTCAGAGGAATACGCACGCGAGTTTCAGGCGTGGATACATGGTGCCCTGGTGCGAGGTGACAAAGACGCCCTGATGCAGTGGCAGACGGCTGCGCCACATGCGCGCCGCGCGCACCCGACCACGGAACATTTGTTGCCGCTGTTTGTGGTGTATGGGGCCGGGGGAGAGCACCCCGTGGTGCAGAGACCTCTTGCAAATTTCTCGCTGGGGGTACTGGCGATGGATTGTTACGTTTTTTCCTGATTTTCACTGTGGCTGGCTACGGATAAGGGAGAGCTTTCATGACAAAAGTTGCGATTGTTTATTTCAGTGGTTATGGCCACACCGCCAGGCAGGCAGAGGCGGTAAAACAGGGTGCGGCAAGTGTTGCTGGCGTTACTGCCACGGACTTCCGGATAAATGAAAATGGTGATTTGCCCGAGGGTGCATGGGAGGCACTGGCTCAGCAGGATGCCATTATCTTCGGGTCGCCAACGTACATGGGCGGCCCGGCATGGCAATTCAAGAAGTTTGCGGATGCCTCGTCAAAGCCATGGTTTACGCAGGCATGGAAGGACAAGATTGCCGCTGGCTTTACCAATTCGGCTTCCACGAACGGTGACAAGTTTTCGACCATCAGTTATTTTTTCACGTTGTCGCAGCAACATGGACAGATATGGATTGGTACGGGGCTGATGCCATCCAATACAAAAGCCAATGGTCCGGATGACGTAAACTGGACGGCGGGTTTTGCCGGGGCACTGGCCATTTCCCCATCTGATGCCTCTGCAGACGAGGCGCCTCGTAAAGGTGATCTTGAAACGGCGAGGTTACTGGGAAAACGCGTGGCAGAGTTTGCAGTAAAAGCAGGAAGATGAGTTTCTGTCGCCGCCAATAAAAAATGGCCATGATGTTTTGCATCATGGCCATTTTCAGGTTCTGCCGGTCAGGCTGCCTGAGCGCGCAGTTCGTGCGGGCTCAGCTCCTCAACATATTTCTCGATCAGTGCACGATTGTCGTGCTGCCACGGATGAAATCCTGGACGGTAGAAGTCAAGATATTCAGGAATGATCCGGGTCAGCATGCCTGGCTTCAACAGCATGAACTTTGCAAAACCAAGTGCGCCACGCCAGTCGGTCAGTTTGCCATCATGTTTGAGTAGGCTGTACTGCATGCGCACGGTGATCAGCATGAAAAAGAATGTCGCTTGCGCCATTCCCCGGGCGCGTAACCAGTAGTCACCATCAACTTCCTGAAAAACATCAAAAGCGACGGATTTGTGCTCGGTTTCTTCCACGGCATGCCACATGAACATGTCACCGTACATGGCATCCAGATTTTCGATGACATCTGCCTGTTCCAGCATCAGGTTGGCCAGGATGGCTGTGAAGTGTTCAAAGCCGACGGTCAATGCCAGTTGCTCACGCGGTGAGTAGCGTTTCTTGGCATAGGACAGCGCTTTTTTCATGAAGCCGATTTTTGATGTCAACGGCAGCTTGTGCTGATCGATCAGTGCCTGGTTAAAGGCTTCATGCTCTTTGCCGTGATTGGCTTCTTGCCCGATAAAGGCGCGCATCTGTGCCAGCAGCTCGGGGTCTTTGATCTGTTTCTCGTAGTTGCGCACGGCATGAATAAAGAAGCGTTCGCCATCCGGAAACGTTGTGGAAAGCGCATTCATGAAATGGGTGGTCCAGGTATTGCCGCGATACCAGTAACGCGGGATACGGGGAATGTCGTAGTCCATGCGACGAACGCGAATAGGGATCGGTGTCTTGCTGGCCATGCCATCTCTCTCTGTGCCTGCGCACAAGGAGTCAGTGCGCGTGTAGAGAATGTGCCCTCTGATGCGTCTTCGCTGAAGGTTAGTGCGAGCCTAAAATCGGTCATTAGCAGGCTGGTGAAAAACCCCTGCCAAAGCTGCGATAATTCCCCCATCACGACTTGATTCGGTTTATTTCATGCGCGGACAGGATGTAGTTCAAGGCTCGATGTTCAGCTACGTGGACATTGA
>JACCDZ011488725.1_pt1 | contig 41561 bp, 29 predicted proteins | sample 7449551 | NCBI WGS metagenome assembly JACCDZ01 (sample SAMN15323452, study PRJNA562643) | freshwater metagenome | isolation source: river surface water | place: USA:Blue River Watershed | collected 2017-08-18
AGGAGTGAAAGTCAACGGAAATTTTCCGGTGCATCGCTACTTTGCCGGGACGGCTGCCATGCGTAACGAGGTCTACGCCAAGTTTTGAGGAAAATTTCGCCATGAAAAAGCAAGCCGGCATAGCCTTATTTGTCTGCCTCATGATCCTGCTGATTCTCTCCCTGCTGGGTATCAGCGCCATGCGCATGATGACCAGTCAAAATCTCATATCCAGCAGTTCTCAGGGTGCGGATATCGCCTTTGATGCGGCTGAAACCGCGATTAATGAGGCGATTTCCTCCGCACAGCTTGCCGCCAGTGACAACGGAGCCTTACCCGCTGTTTCTCCCGGGGTGACGAAAGAGTACGTCATGAATGCCGACAAGAAAGGCATAACTACCAGCAAGATTGTCGTCAGCGCGCTTGACGATGAAATGACCGATGCTGCGCGTGCGGCAATGCTGAGTGCTATCACGGATTCCGGTGCATTCCCGGGAAGTATTGATGCCAAGGGTTTTCGCTTTTCAGCAAGGAGTGAGGTTGGGGCGCTCGGCATTGCTACCACCCATGTACAAGACACCATCATTTTCGCAATGAAATAAAGGCGGGAGGCAGCTATGAGCAGCTTCAAGAAAATAAGTCATGCCGCACTGGCATTTGCTTATGTATTTGGTGCAGTGTCACCTGCACTCGCAGATGATTCCGAGATTTATCTGGGTGGTGCCTCAGGCACCTCCGGGAATCCCAATGTCCTGCTGCTGATAGATACCTCGGGCAGTATGGCTTGGGATATGACTAGCACGAAGACAAATGTTAGTGAGAGTAGCCGCCGCTACTATCACTTGAAAAACGCGGTGGAAAAGATTCTTTCCACTCTGCCGGGCAATATTCGTGTTGGCTTGGCTCGCTATAACTCGGATAGCAATGGCGGGCGCATCGTGTATCCGCTGACCATGCTGGACTCACCTGCCGGCTCCAATGCCGATGGCAGTCAGGATCGCCGATTCCAGATCAAGTCGGGCGTCCTGGATGATGTACAGCAAGGCACGGCAGCAGGCGCGTCACTGATTGCCACTGGAACTACATTGACGGTGGGCGGCACAACGGTAGCCATTCCCATGGCGGCCAATACGGATGCTTCGGTCCAGTGCAGTTCCGGTTCAACGCCCGCACCGTTTCTTGGTGATGGTTCGGGAACCCCCAAAAATGGTCTTTATCTGGGTAACCATCCTACTCTCAATGGCTCAACATACTGCCAGTCCAATCTGGGGCTGCGCTTTGTAAATATTCCCGTGCCGGTTGGCGCCAAGATAGGCTCTGCCAAAATCGTTCTGACGCATGCGGGCTCGCCCTCGGCCGCTCCCTCTGGATGGTCAGGCACCAAAGACAGCGATATTCCGCTGAATTTCAATGTGGCGGTACAGAATAATGGCAAGACAACAGTTGCCAAAACTTTTTCTACCTCTGTTGCCGCCGATCAGGTCAATGGCCGCACCTATGAAACAAGCAAGGTTGCTGCCAGTCTGGGGAGTGAGGTTTTTGCAGAAGACAATGAGGTCATGGAACTGGATGTGACGTCATTAGTGCAAAAACGTGTTGATGATGCCCTGACATGGGATGCAAGCACGGCGGCCAATCGGGCGCTTGTTTTCCGGGTGGAGGGTAATTCAGGCAATGGCGCGTATTCCTCTACGTATGTTTGTACCCGATGGAGATGGGGCAATTGCCAGAGTGGTTATTACGATACGGTGGATGCTCCCAAGATTCGCCGTATATACGGCCGCTATGACAGTACGGCAAAAGCGCCGCAGTTGTTGATCAACTACATTCCACTGAGCGGAACAACAAGTACGGCTGGCGTGCGCTTCATGGGCGTGGACATTCCCAAGAATGCGATTATCAACAGTGCATACCTGGAGATGACGGCGGCTGTTGACAGCAATCCTTCCGCACCTGCCGCAGCCTTTGTTGTGGCAACCGATTTGCTTGATGCCACCTACGGTAATTCACTGCCCTTTGATGCCAGCAATCACCTTTACAGCAGCCGTTGGGGGGCTGAAGGTGTCACGCTCAGTCCGGGTGCCTGGGTCAAGGATCAGACCTATCAGCTTGATGTGAAGGCCTTGCTACAAAGTCATGTGAACTATGCAGGCTATTGTGGTGCCACTGAAATAACGGGCAGCAATGCTGTCGGCTTTCGTGTGCGCGCGCTGGATGGCAGTGGTTCGCGTACCTTCTACAGCTATGAAGGCGATGCCGGGAAGGCGCCGCGACTGGTGGTGAATTTCACTTCTCCCGCATCGGGCAGTTGTGTGCAGATTCGACGTGCTTATGTATCCGGCGCGAGCAGCAGTGATGCCACCCAGTCCAGTAGCACCTCAAATAACTCCTTGATTGACGAAAAGATTAGCTTGTCATCCTCAAGCCGTGCCGGCTTGCGTTTTACGGGTATTACGGTGCCGAAAGCGGCAGAAATTGTTGATGCCAGGCTGACGCTATACGCATCCGGGGGCAGTAATGGCACCATCACTGTCAGGGGCATTGCCACGGATGATCAGGCGGCATTCACAACGACCAGCAAGCTCAGCAACATGACTTTGGGTGCATCTTCGGTGGCTTGGGCGCCGGGGGGGTGGACGTCTGGCTCTACTTACGAAAGTGTCAATCTCAAAACGGTCATTCAGGAAATTGTGAATCGTGCGGGCTGGGCTTCGGGAAATGCGCTGGGTCTGCAGTTGACAGGCTCAGGACCCCAGTTTTACACCGCTGACCGCTCACAAACATCGACTCGCCCTGTTCTTGCCATCATCTACAAGTCTACAAATGCGAATGATGGTATTTCCACTGCACGTCAGGTTTTGATCGATACAGTAAAGGGGCTCAGCTTTAGTGGTGGCACACCTCTTAGCGAGAGTTATTACGAAACCGCGCTTTATATGCTGGGAGAGAAGGCCTGGTATGGACGAGCCAACAGCCCTGCAGCAGACAGCGATTACTCCTTGTATGCCGATTCGACGCGCGCCATGAATGCGTCGAATGTGTATCAGTCACCGGTGGGAGAGGCCAGCTGCCAGTCCAATAATATTGTGGTGCTGACAGATGGGTTGCCGACTAATGACAGCGATGGCGAACATTTCGGCGATGCTTGCGGCAACTCCTTTGCCTGTATGCAGTCAACGGCAAAGTATCTGGCAAAAACCAATGGGCGTAATGGCGCTTTCATCAATACCTACACCATCGGTTTCGGTCCTGTCAGCTCGGATGCAACGGCTTCTGCCGGTTTGGCCAATACAGCCACTGCCGGTGGTGGTGAGTATTTTGCCGCCACCAATGGCGACTCGCTGGCTGCCAGCTTCCAGGCGATCTTCGCGCGCGTTTCGGACAGCAATGGCACCATGGCCGCTCCGGGTGTGGCTGTGAGTCAGCTCAATCGCTCTCAGCATCTGGATCAGCTCTATTACGGTGTTTTCAAGCCCAAGGCTCAGAAACGCTGGCCGGGCAATCTCAAGCGTTACAAGCTGGGCAGTGACAACTCGGTGCTGGGCCAGAACGGTGATGCCATTGATCCGGCAACCAAATACTTCAGTGTCAATGCTAGGAGCTTCTGGAGTTCCGTTGTTGACGGTAATGAAGCGACTGATGGTGGTGCCGCCTCCAAGCAGACCACCGCACTCAAGGTGTATACCGATCTGGGTGCTGCTGGCGCACTGCCATTGCTGGACTCGGCGAATCCTCCTGCGGCCATGGGTACCGGCACGGTGGGAACCGATAATGTGAAGTGGATCCAGGGCTACGACGTGGATAATGAAAATGGCCAAGGCCCGTCGGGTTTCCGCCAGGCCATGGGATCGCCTATCCATCCGCAGCCGGTGATGGTCTCCTATGGCGGCAGTGATGAGTCCTTTGCCGTGCTTGTCAGTACCAATGATGGATTGCTGCACAGCATCAATAATGCAGATGGTTCGCATAATTGGGCTTTCCTGCCCAGTGCCTTGCAGGGCAATGTGGCGGCTCTGCGTGAAAATGCAGGCATGGCGATTGGTGATGTACCCATCTATGGTCTGGATGGCTCCTGGACAGCAGCGACACTGACTGACGGTACGCGCTTGCTGATAGGTGGCATGCGCCAAGGGGGAACGAATTACTATGCCATCAGGTTGCCTGCCACGGCTGCCGGGGCACCTGTGCTGCAGTGGATGTTGACGGGGGCATCACTTGAGGATGCAAAAACCTGGTCTCAGCCTGTGCTGACCCGCATGAGGGTCAGTGGCGCGGTCACGGATGTGATTCTGGTGGGTGGCGGTCTGGATGACAGCATCTACGAAGGTGGCCCGAGCACAGTTTCGGGTGGAGCGGACAAGGGCGCAGCGGTTTACATCATTAATGCCAAGTCGGGCTCCATCATACGCAAGGTGAAGGTAACGGCCATGAAGTACTCTGTGCCGGGCTCCATTCGTGCAGTGGACAAGGATGGCGATACCATGGCCGATCACCTCTACTTTGGCGATACCGGCGGCCAGTTGTTCCGGGTTGATATCGACAACAGTAAAACGGCCTCTAATTTGGTGAAGGGTGTGTCTCTGCTGGCACAGTTGGGTATCAGTGAAAGCGCTGGCAAGGCTAATGACCGCCGCTTTTATGAGACGCCTGCTGTTTCCTATGTGCGTGATGACGCAGGGAAAATTTATGCGGCAGTTGCAATCGGCTCTGGTGATCGCAACTTCCCGAAGAGCAACAAGGACACCACAGACCGCTTCTTTGTGATCAAGGATTACGAGGCTGCGAAGTTTGGCGTGGCGACCACCAGCCCGACATACAAAACATCGAGCCTTAGCAATCTCACCGCATCATCTGCGGTTGATAACAGCAAGAATGGCTGGTTCATTGATCTGCCTCGTTCTGGCGAGAAGGTATTGTCTTCACCCATCATCTTCAGTCGTGTGGTGACTGATGGCAGTGGCAATGCATCGCTCTCTTATGCGGCCTACTTCAACAGCTATAATCCTGGCTCTTCGGCGGCGTCCACGTGCTCACCGGTTGCAGGTAATACTTCGACATGGGCGCTGGGTCTCTTTGATGGCACGGGTCAACTTTCTGGCGGTACGCGCTACGCGGATGGTGTAATCAACGGCATTTCTGGTAGCACAGTTGCCTTGATTCGTCCTACTTGCCCGGGCCCCAACTGCAAGGATGCCGATGGTGATGGAAAAGATGATGCTGATAAAAAGGATGTCAAATTGTGCACGGGTACTGCCTGCATTAATGGCGGTGTCTTGCCGGGTGGATTGAATATTTTCCAGCGTGTGCGCTGGTATGATAATCCCAACGGCAAGTGATATACGGGGCTGGCATGCGTGCCAGCCCTGTTTTTTTGAGGGAGTGCAATGCAGATGAAAAGCCAGCAGGGTTTCAATCTTATTGAGCTGATGATTGTGGTTGCGGTGGTTGCCATTCTTGCTGCCGTTGCCCTGCCTGCGTATAAAAAGTCAGTCGTTGATAGCAACCGGGCTTCGGCGCAGGGTGATGTGCAAGGCATGGCATCGGCGATGGCTGTATATCGTGCCCAAAACTTTACCTATAGGGGTGCCAAGCTTAGTGAGATATATAAAAATCGCAGTTCAGCTCCCTACGATTACGCGTTCTTGACTGGCGACGAGAATACAGAGGCTCAAACCTTCACCATCATTGCCAAACCAAAATATGGCACCCAGCAAGCGGGTAATGGAGCCATCGGCATAGATGAAGCCGGCAATCGCTGCTGGAAAGAGGGCAGTGACTCTGGCTGTACCCCGGGTGCTGCCGGCGAGGAATGGAAATAGGCCTGTCAGCAGTTGACTGGAACTCCTTTGCGCAGATCTTTGATGCCGTCTCCGTCCAAGTCTTCTGCTACACGAGCCCGCCCTGATTTGTTCACGATCAGGGCTTGGGCGTAGCGCAGGTCCTTGTCTTCCGGGCAGTAAATAAATGTGCCGTTCTGTCCCAGGGTCAAGCCGTTTCCCTGCATCTGCAGGAAATTGTCTTCGCGGAATGAGCGCCATTCAACGCTACCTTTGTCGGTCCCGCTAAAGCTGCTCACTGTGCGGCTGTCCTTGTCGCCGGGGCGGCCATTGATGATGACCAGCCGCTTTTCCCATGTTCCGTCACAAGCTGTGCCGTCATTGCTTGGGCAGAGCGTCATGATCTTGCGGCCGCTCAAGGCCATGTGTCGTGTTTCCTGAGTAGCGACCAAGAGCCGGTTGATAGCGACCCGACCACGTTCCTTTTTTATGAGATGCTGCATGCCCTGGATGCTGAGCGAGCCCAGCAAAGACAGGATGATCAGTGTGATGGTGAGTTCGAACAGGGTTTGTCCCTGCTCCTTTTGTGAGCGGCACATGGCAAATCCTTTTGCAGTATGCGGGCTGGAAATTCTTGATGGGAGCTGAGTGTGCCGCCATTCGTATTTGCAGCTAGCACGTGTAGGAAATTTGCGGAATGAAAGTGGTCGTCGTGGGAGCAGGTGTTATCGGCATGATGACGGCGCGCGAGCTGGCAGCCGCGCAGTGTGAGGTTGTCCTGCTGGATCGCGGCATGGTCGGGCAGGAGGCCTCGTGGGCCGGAGGCGGTATTGTTTCTCCGCTTTACCCTTGGCGTTACTCGGCGCCGGTGACAGCACTGGCTGGCGTTGCGCAAAGGGCGTATCCGGCTTTGGCGGCTGAATTGGCACTGGAAACCGGTATTGACCCGGAGCTTACCCGCAGTGGCCTGCTCATGCTGGATGCCGATGATGCTCGTGATGCGGAAGCTTGGGCTGCCATGAATGAGCAGCAGCTTTTGCGCCTGAGTGCGCAGGATCTGCACTTGCAGGTGCCGGGCTTGGCGAAGGACTGGAATGGCGGGCTGTGGATGCCCGACGTTGCGAATATACGCAATCCTCGCTTGCTCCAGGCTTTGCGTCGCTCTTTGGAAATCAGGGGGGTTGCGATTCGTGAGCAGGTGGAGATCGTGCATTGGCGACGCGATGGTCAGCGGATGTGCTCGGTTGCGTCTGTTGGCGGTACTCAGTTTGAGGCTGATGCCTTTGTGATTTGTAGCGGAGCCTGGAGTCGTCAGGTATTCGATCTGGCAGGAGGGGAAGGTCTGTCGGTGCGGCCGGTACGGGGGCAGATGCTGCTCTACAAGCTGGCGCCGGGCGCATTGACAAGCATCGTCATGGCGCAGGGGCGCTATGTGATTCCGCGCCGTGACGGTCATATCCTTTGTGGGTCAACACTGGAGGAGTGTGGCTTTGACAAGTCCACCACTGTTGAAGCCTTGCACAGCCTGCGTGCCTCGGCCGAGCGTTTGTGGCCTGCATTGGCGATGCACGCGCCGATTGCGCATTGGGCGGGCTTGCGCCCTGGTGCGCCGAATGGCATTCCTTTCATCGGGCCTAGCCCGAGCTGTGAAAATCTCTGGGTAAATGCCGGCCACTATCGTAATGGGCTGGTATTGGCGCCTGCTTCAGCGCGCTTGCTGGCAGACCAGTTGTTGGGGCGACAGGCGCAACTGGATGCAAGGCCCTATCAACTCTTGCTGTCCTGAAAACAGGGTGCTGATTTACTTTTCTTCATCATCCGCGCTGTCATCATCCAACCCCATTTTTTTCAGGCGATAGCGCAGCGATCGAAAGGTCATGCCAAGCTTCTTGGCCGCCATGGTGCGATTCCAGCGGGTTTCTTCCAGCGCTTTCAAAATCGCGCTTTTCTCGATTTCGAGCAGATAGTCCTCCAGCGAGCCATTATGGCTATCGGCCAGACTTGACGGGCTGGGCTGAGTCTCAGACGGGCGTGATGCTTCAGTGCTGGAGTGCTCCGGCAACTGCAAATGTTCTGGCAGTATGTTGCCGTTATCGCAAAGCGTGAGCGCGCGCTCCAGAATGTTTTGCAGTTCACGAACATTGCCTGGGAAGCTGTAGTTTCGCAGCGCATCGAGTGCGGCTGTACTGAACTCAGGTTCGTCCATACCCCAGTCGCGGCTCAGTCGGCTGAGAAAGGTCTGCGCCAGATGAAGAATGTCATCATCGCGATCGCGCAAAGGCGGCACCTTGAGCTGAATGACATTAATGCGATAGAAGAGATCCTGGCGGAAACGCCCAGCCGCCACTTCTGCAGCGAGATCTTTATGTGTCGCACTCACGATGCGCACATTGACCGGGCTTTCTTTTGGGCTTCCCACGGGGCGTACGCATTTTTCCTGAATGGCGCGCAACAATTTGACTTGCATGGGCAAAGGCAAGTCGGCGACTTCGTCCAGAAATAATGTGCCGTCGTTGGCGGCCTGGAAAAGACCTTGCTTGTCTTCGGTGGCGCCGGTAAAGCTGCCCTTCTTGTGGCCGAAGAACTCGCTCTCCATCAGTTCGCCGGGAATGGCGCCGCAGTTCACGGGGACAAAAGGCTTTTCCGCACGTGGTCCCAGCTCATGTATCAGTCTGGCAACGAGTTCTTTGCCTGTGCCTGATTCGCCACTGATGTAGACCGGAGCCTGGCTGCGCGAAAGCTTGCTGATTTTTTGCTTGAGCTCTTGCACAGAGGGTGAACGTCCCAGCAGACGGCTATCTTCTGGAAAGCTTTTTTCCTCGGGGTTCAGGCGTAGCGCGGTATTGACCATGTCGCGCAGACGTGTGAGTTCAACCGGTTTGGAAACAAAATCAAAAGCGCCGGCCTTGAGTGAAGCAACCGCGGCTTCCGTGCTGCCATAAGCGGTTATGACGGCTACCGGAAGATTGGGATATTCCTTTTGTATGATCTGCACCAGTGAAATGCCGCTGCCATCGGGCAGATTCATGTCGGTCAGGCAGAGTTGAAACCGCTCTTTGCGCAGCCATTCTGTAGCTGCTTCTAGCGAGTCGGCACTGCGCGCATCAATTTTCATGCGCGCCAGTGTGATTTCCAGCAGTTCTCGGATATCGGGTTCATCATCAACGATGAGTGCCAAGGGATTTTTCATGTCCGGCTCGTCAGGTCTCAGCTTAATCGGTCAGGGTGGGCAAAGATTATACGGAAGCAGGCTCCGTGTTCGCGCGGTATATGGTCCAGCCTAGCATGGTTAGCTTCGCAGATTTCGCGTGACAGGTAGAGCCCCAAGCCTGTTCCCGTAGCTTCCGTTGTAAAGAAAGGTTCAAAAAGATGGACTACTTGATCAGCCTTGATGCCGGGGCCGAAATCGATGATGTCCAGATAAGGTTGGTTGTTCAGCCCCATCCAGCCGCCTTCGATAAGTACGCGCGCTTTGCCTGAATGCTGTGCGCTGTAGCGCAGGCCGTTCATGACCAGATTGTGCATAACCTGGTGCAGTTGTTCCGGATCAAAGCGCACCGCCATGGTCCGGTCTTTAAGCCGTATACCTATCTCTGAGGGATCGGGCTGATGCAGGTAGTCTTCGCGGAAAGCCGTCAACCACTCCTGTAGGGAAAAGCGTTGAGGCAGTGAAGGCTGGCGGCGCGAGACAGACAGCACATTTTCGACGACCCCATTCATGCGTCGACAATGCTGCTCGATGATTTCCAGGAGACGGCGGTCAGGCCCGGAAATCGTATCGGACTCAGCCAGCAATTGCGTGGCATGGCTGATGGCGCCCAGCGGATTGCGGATTTCGTGGGCGATGCTGGCGGTCAGTCTGCCCAGGGAGGCAAGCTTCATTTGTTGTGCCTGCTGGTTAAGCTGGGTGGTGTCCTCCAGAAAAAGCAGAATGGTTCCGCTCTTTTCATGACGACTCAGGGCAGCAAAGCTGGCGCTGATTTCAGGGCCTTGGGCTGTGTTGCGGAAAACGATAGGGCGCATGCGAGGATTCTGTTGCCACGCAAAGCAGGCAGCATCCAGCAACAAGGAAACATCTTCCATGCGACTGAAAATTGAAATCGGAGCTTTCAATCCCAGCAACTGATGGGCGGCATCATTGCTGAGCAGGATGCTACGCTCATCGCTGAGGGCGATGATGCCGGTGCGCATACGGCGGACAATCTGTTCATTAAGCTGCTGCAGATCAGCAATATCCTGGCCGCGTAGCTCGGCCAGCTCCTCGCCCATACGCATGCGGTGCACGATGATCTGGCTGAACAGTGCCATGACAAAAAAGCTGATGCCGAAAACAGCCGACTGGGCCAGGTCGACGGAAGAGAGATTGTCGGCGGCACTGAGCGAGAAATAAAACTGCTCGTACAGTATTGCAATTGAGGCAATCGCAGCGATCAGGGCGCCCATGCGCCCGGCGAGAAGAATATTGCCGGCGGTCACGGTCACCAAAAAGAGCAGGCCAAGCTGTGTGTTGAGTCCGGCTGAGGCATGCGTCATCACTGTCAGCACCAGCAAATCTATCAGCAGCAGCATGAAGCCGTAGGTTTTGGTGTTGCGATGTGGTCTGCGCAGGAAAAGGCTGGCAGAAACTGCTGTGATGAAATAGCCAAGTGCTGCAGCAAGAAACAGTGGCTTGTTTTCCCCACCTAGCATCGGCGCAGTGGGTTTGAGTGAAAAAAGACCGATGAGCAGGACTGACAGGGCCAGACGATACCAGGCATAAATGCGCAGCAGGCGCCAGTCTTCACGTTCCTTGTGATAGCGCTCCGTAGACATCAGGGTTTGCCGTTCTTCTTCAGAAAGGCATCACGATGTGCTTCGGAGCAGAAGAAGTGCCCGCCGGAGCGCGTGCTTTCCCCTTCCGGTACATGCAGCTTGCACCAGGCACAGCGACGCATGATCTGCGGATCAGTGGATGTGGTCTCGTCCCCCTGGCGCTTGACGGATACCTGCAAGCCCAGTGCGCGCTGCAGGAAGCGAAAAACTATCCAGGCCACTAGCGCCAGCAAGGCCAGACGCAGCAAAAGCCCCATGTGTTGAATCCTTCTGGTTTGACCGGGGCCTAGTCTATCCTATGCGCCCATCCGTTTCGCCAGCTTCCCCGGGATTTGCCATGACTGCTGCCACCTTGCGTATTGCTTTTGCCCAAGCCGACTTTCTGGTGGGTGACATCCCCGGCAATATGGACCGGGTGCTGGAGCTTGGACGCCGTGCGCGCGATGAGCTGCAGGCGGATCTTGTGCTCTTTCCCGAGCTTTGCCTGATCGGCTATCCGCCTGAAGACCTGCTCCTGCGCCCCAGTCTGGAGGGGCGTATTGCTCAGGCACTGGCTCGCTTGGCCGCATTGCATGGCATTGATGTTGTACTGGGCTATCCGGGCCGCCGTGACGGCATCTTGCAGAATCTGGCAGGTGTCTATCGCAACGGCCAGTGCATTGCTGAATACGCCAAACATGAGCTGCCCAATTACCAGGTTTTTGATGAGAAGCGTTATTTCGCGCCGGGCAAGACGGCGGCGCTGTTCGCACTCAAAGGACAGCAGTTGGCACTGACCATCTGCGAGGATATCTGGCATGCAGGCCCCGCAGCGGCAGCCAAGGCGGCAGGTGCCAGTTTGCTGCTGAATATCAATGCTTCGCCGTTTCATCGCGGCAAGAGCTCGCAGCGTCGCGAAGTCGTGGCGGAACGCGCGCGTGAAACCGGCTTGCCTGTGGCTTACGTGAATCTGGTGGGCGCACAGGATGAGCTGGTCTTTGATGGTGACTCCTTTGCCATGAACGCAGATGGTGCTTTGGCTGCTGAACTCCCTCGCTTCACCGAGGCATTGCAGGTGATAGAGTTTGCTGACGGCAAATTCCTGCCATCTACACGTGCAACGACGCTTTCCGATGTGGCCGAGGTGTATCAGGCTCTGGTCGTGGGCGTGCGTGACTATGTCGAGAAAAGCCGCTTCAAGGGTGTGGTGCTGGGCCTCTCCGGTGGCATTGACTCGGCGCTGACGCTGGCGATTGCGGTGGATGCCATTGGTGCGGAGCGTGTGCAGGCAGTGATGATGCCCTATCGCTATACCGCGCAGATGAGCCTGGATGATGCGGAGGAAGAAGCTGCCATTCTGGGCGTGAAATACTCCGTGCTCCCGATTGAGCCCATGGTGACGGCGTTTACGGACGTGCTGGCGCCTGAGTTCCAGGGCCTGGGCCGTGACAAGACGGAAGAAAACCTGCAGGCACGCTCGCGCGGCGTGTTGCTGATGGCCATTTCCAACAAGAAGGGCTATCTCGTGCTCACCACCGGCAACAAGTCGGAAATGGCAGTGGGCTATGCCACGCTCTATGGCGACATGGCTGGTGGCTTTGATGTGCTGAAGGATGTACCCAAGACCCTGGTGTTCCGTCTTTCCGAATATCGCAATACCTTGAGTCCTGAGCGGCCGCCGATTCCGCAACGCGTGATCGACCGGCCACCTTCAGCAGAACTTGCTCCTGACCAGAAGGATGAAGATTCCTTGCCGCCTTACCCGGTGCTGGATGAAATCCTGCGCCGCTATGTGGAGGAGGATGAGAGCTCGGAAGTCATCATTGCCGCCGGCTTTGCGCGCGAAACCGTTGAGCGTGTCATCCGCATGGTGGATGGCAACGAGTACAAGCGTCGTCAGGCCGCCATCGGTCCGCGCATTACCCATCGCGGCTTCGGCAAGGATCGCCGCTATCCTGTGGTGAATGGCTGGCGTCTGGGCGACTGACACGCTCCCCAGACCCTCTCTGCTTCTGTCTGACCCTCCGGCCGTCCGCTGCAAGCCCGCCTTGCTGAGGCTGTGACTACACTGCTTCTGTCTTTTGTCTTTCCGGAATGTTTCGTGTCGCCAGGAGCGGACACTCCGCCAGCTAAGGAGCAGCGCAGACATGAACTATTTTCTCACTGGTGCTACCGGCTTTATCGGCAAATTCCTGACCCAGCGCCTGCTTGACCGTGGCGGCGAGTTGTATGTGCTGGTACGCCCGGGGAGTGAGCTGAAATTCACCGCGCTGAAAAGCCGTTTTCCGCATCAGCAGGCGCAGCTGCATGCTGTCAGTGGTGATCTGGGCCTTCCGGGTCTCGGGCTGGAGGCAGCGTTTCTGGAAAAAATGGCGGGCAAGATCGACCACTTTTTCCATCTCGCCGCGATTTACGATCTCGTGTCATCAGAGGAAGCTCAGGTCCGGGCGAATGTTGACGGTACACGTCACGCCCTGCAGGCCGCTGAACAAATGCAGGCGGGCTGCTTTCATTATGCGAGCTCGATTGCGGTCGCCGGCCTGTTTCCGGGAATCTTCCGCGAAGACATGTTCGAGGAAGCGGAAAATCTGGTGAATCCCTATTTGCGCACCAAGCATGAGGCCGAGAAAGTGGTGCGCACAGCGGCGAAAATCCCCTACCGGATTTATCGCCCGGGTATGGTGGTAGGGCATTCGCAGACCGGCGAGATCGACAAGATCGACGGCCCTTATTTCCTGTTTCGTCTGATCAAGACGCTGCGTGATGCCTTGCCTCGCTGGTTGCCCATCGTTGGTGTAGAGGGCGGGCGGCTCAATATCGTACCCGTGGATTATGTGGCGGCAGCCATGGACGTGCTGGCGCACAAGGATGGTCTGGACGGACGCTGTTTCCATCTCACCGATCCCAAGCCCTACAAGGTAGGGGAGGTGATGAACGTGTTTGCGCATGTGGCTGCTGCGCCGCAATTTGTCATGCGCATAGATGCACGCATGTTCGCCTTCATTCCGCCCGGCATTTCGGCGGGCATCAGCAAGTTGCCGCCAGTACGGCGTATGACGCGGCAGTTTCTGCACGACTTCCAGATTCCCGAATCGGCACTGGGCTTTATCAACTACCCCACGAAATTCGACAGTCGCGACACGCAACGTGCACTCGAGGGGTCGGGCGTCAGCTGCCCACGGCTGGAGGATTATGCCGGCCCGGTCTGGGATTACTGGTTGCGGCATCTGGACTCTGATCTTTATGTGGATCGCAGTCTGGCTGGCAATGTGCGGGGCAAAGTCATTCTCATTACCGGTGCTTCCAGCGGCATTGGCCGGGCTACGGCGCTCAAGCTGGCAGAGACGGATGCCCGCATCCTGCTGGTGGCACGCAAGCGCGAAAAGCTGGAAGAAACGCTGGCTGAAGTCACCGAGAAGGGCGGTACGGCTTTTATTCATACCTGTGATGTTTCGGTGTTGGAAGAATGTGATCGCCTTGTGCAGGAGGTGATCGCAGAGCATGGCGGTGTCGATATCCTGATCAATAATGCCGGTCGCTCCATTCGTCGTGGCATCGCCTCCTCCTATGAGCGCTTTCACGATTTCGAGCGCACCATGCAGCTCAATTATTTTGGTTCGCTGCGCCTCATCATGGGTTTCCTGCCGGGCATGACCGAGCGTCATCACGGCCAGATCATCAATGTCTCCTCCATCGGTGTATTGACGCATGCACCGCGTTTTTCAGCCTATGTCGCCTCCAAGGCGGCGCTGGATGCGTTTTCCATGTGCGCGGCCACCGAGTTTTCTGATCAGAATGTGCGCTTCACCACCATCAATATGCCGCTGGTGCGCACGCCCATGATTGCCCCGACCAAAATGTACGACTACGCGCCGGCGATATCTCCCGAGGAGGCGGCAGACATGCTGGCGGATGCCATCATTCGGCGGCCCAAACGTATCGCCACGCGGCTGGGTACTTTCGGCCGGCTCATGCACACGCTGATGCCCAAGGCCACGGAAATCATACTCAATACCGGTTTCCGCATGTTTCCGGATTCGGATGCAGCCAAGGGGCAGCGTGTGGAGTCGGCGCCTTCCACGGAACAGGTGGCTTTCCAGTACCTGCTCAAGGGAATTTACTGGTGATGATTTTCAGCGGACTGTGGTGATGTTCAGGGCGCTCGTGAAAGCGCCCTTGTTTTTGAGGGGGGAGGAGCGTTAGCGGAGCGTCTGTTGCCGTGCTCTGGAAAAGATCAGGGCGCGCTGCTGCCCAGCAGGCCGAAGCTCACGATATTGACGAAAGAGCGGTTGCTGTTGTCGTGCAGTTCTTCGTTGAGCTTGTCCAGTTTGCTGTAATCCGGATAGTTGGCTTTGAGCAGGGCCAGCTGTTGTTCGGCCAGATCCTTGATGCCCAGCTTGTCATAGGACCAGACCTGCAAGGCAAGGGCATCTGCGGTTTGGGGGGCGCCGGGATAGTTTTCCACTACCCAGCGCGCGCGGCTGAGGCAGGACAGATAGGCTTTTTTCTTGGCGTAGAAACGCGCCACATGGAGTTCGGACTCAACGATCTGGTTGCGTATGAAAATCATGCGGCCGCGTGCATCCGGCGTGTATTCACTGTCGGGAAAGCGGGTGACCAGCTCGCGGAAATTGTTGTAGGCCTCTCGCACATTGGAAAGATCGCGCCAGGCGGGCTCTACCGGCAGATAGCGCATGAAGAAATCGCGATCAGCCTCGTAGTCAGAGAGGCCGCGCATGTAATAGGCATAGTCCACCTGTGGATGCGTGGGATGCAGTCGTATGAAACGGTCGGCTGCCGCTGAGGCGCCGGCGTAATCCACATGGCGGAATTTGGCGTAGATGAGTTCGAGCTGGCCCTGCTCGGTATAGGCGCCCACCGGGTAGTGCGACTCCAGCGCCTCCAGATTTTCCGTGGCCTTGTTGAAGTTGCCTGACTGCAGGCTTTTCTGGGCGGCTTCGTAATATTCCCGCTCGGATTTCACAGGGGCAGGGCCTTTGGAGGCGCAGGCAGCAAGCAGGCAAGCAAGCATGAGGGGAGCAAGGGTAGGCAGGCGCAACATCGCAAATTCCGGTATCGACAAGGGCGGGCAGGGACAGCCAGAGCTGCCACCGCTACAATGCGGCGCCATTTAACCATAACCCCCACCCGGTCCACATCGTATGTCTGTAACCGTTTCCCGTACTGCCGAGGTGCCGCTGGATTGCGCCGGCATGCGTCTGGACCAGGTCGCTGCCCAGCTCTTTGCCGAATATTCGCGCGAGCGCCTCAAGGACTGGATCAAGGACGGACAGCTCATGCTGGACGGCCGCGTGGCTAAGCCCAAGGATCGTGTGGCGGGGGGCGAGATCATGCAGCTGTCGGCTCAGCTTGCGGTTGAAACGCCGGCACTGCCGCAGGACATTCCCTTGACCATTGTGTTTGAGGACGAGCATCTGCTGGTCATCGACAAGCCGGCCGGTCTGGTCGTGCATCCGGGGGCCGGCAACCCCGACGGCACCCTGATGAATGCCCTGCTCCATCACCATGCTGATCTCAATCTGCTGCCGCGGGCCGGCATCGTGCATCGCATCGACAAGGACACCTCGGGTCTGCTCGTTGTTGCCAAAACACTGGAGGCGCACACCGACCTTTCGGCGCAACTGGCCGACAAGAGCGTGTACCGTGAGTACGAGGCTGTTGTGGCGGGTGTGATGACCAGCGGCGCCACCATCAACGAGCCCATAGACCGTCATCCCACCGACCGCACGCGCATGGCCGTGGTCAAGCGCCGTGACGACGATGACACGCGTGGCCGCGATGCCGTGACCCACTACCGGGTCATCAGCCGTTTCCGTGGCCATACCCATGTGCGTGTGCAGCTGGAGACCGGTCGCACCCACCAGATTCGCGTGCATATGGCCCATGCCGGCCATCCCCTGGTCGGTGATCCTGTCTACGGCGGCCGCATGCGCCTGCCCAAGGGTGGCACCCCGGAAATGATCCGGGCTGTGCAGCATTTCCCGCGTCAGGCACTGCATGCCCGCCGTCTCGGCCTCGTGCATCCGGCCAGTGGCGACAGCCTGAGCTGGGAATCCCCGCTGCCCGCGGACATGGTCGATCTGCTGGCCATCCTGACGGCGGATGCCAAGGTCTGAGCTCAGGCGCTGAGCTAGCTCCTGACGGTCAGGCTTGGCTTGTGCGAGTGCCCAGCCGGTCTCAATGCGGACATTGCGCATTGAGACTTTCATCAAGGCCCGCCTAGAATCCTGCACTGCCTGAAAGCCGGCTCCAGAACGGCTTTTCTCATCTGGCTCTGCAAGGACGATCTTCATGCTTCGCACGCGCGCGCTGCTTTCGCTGGCCCTGCTTTTCCCGCTTTCCCTTTTTGCCGCCGATGTCCCATTGCCCTCCGGGGCTCCCGGGGTGCTGCAGTTCTCGCCACAGGGCGAACTGGCCAGCGTGCGGCAGGTGACGGCCCGCTTCACCTCCGACATGGTGCGCTTGGGCGATCCGCGCGTGAAAAATCCTTTCACCGTGAACTGCGTGGCGAAAGGCAAGGGCCGCTGGATAGATACGCGTAACTGGGCTTATGACTTCGATGCCGATGTGCCCAATAACCATTCCTGCGCCTTCACGCTGGTGAAGGATCAGCGCGATCTCAGCGGGGCTGCCTTGCAGGGCAAGCGCGTGTTCAGCTTCAACACCAGCCCCATTGCCGAAGCACCGTTGGCCAAGACCCCGGAAGCACAGATAGGCATAGATTTCTTTGTGCCGCAGGGTGAGACCTGGCCGGTGGGTCAGGTACAGGTGCGTTTTTCCGAAGACATGGTGCGTCTGGGTGCCGGTCTCATGAATCCCTTCCGTATCGGTTGTGCCATGAAGGGCAAGGGACGCTGGGTGGATGCACGTAACTGGGTGTATGACTTTGAAAAAGACCTGCCGTCCGGCATTGCCTGCCAGTTCATTCCCGTGCAGAACCTGCGCGGTGTGTCCGGACGTCCGCTGAAGCATTATCCCCCGCTGAAATTCACCACGGGCGGCCCCCGCATTGCCGATATGCGCCCTTATGAAGGTTATGGCGGTATCGATGAGAGCCAGGTCTTCCTGCTGCGTTTCAGTGGTGAAAATGATCGCAACAGCATCGTCAAGTCCTCCTACTGTCTGGTGGAAAGCATCAAGGAAAAAATTCCTCTGCGCTTCTTTACGGTGGAGGAAACCCGGGCTTTTGTGGCGCAGCTGCCCCAGGAATATCAGGAGTGGTGGAATCGGGCGGACGACGCCAAAGAGCGTCGTGCGGTTTCCTGCGCGCGTGCCCTGCCGCCGGCCGCCAAAGTGCAGCTGGTGTTTGCCAAGGGCCTGACGTCCGCCACTGGCGTGCCGACGTCCGCTGAGCAGACTTTCAGATTTCAGGTACGCAAAGCCTTCAGCGCCCAGTTCAGCTGTACACGTGAAAATGCCCGCCAGGCCTGTTCGCCGGTCTCTGACATGCGCGTGGAGTTCACCGACTATGTGCCGGCCAGTTTTCTCAAGGCAGTGCGTCTTGAAGGCGCTGGGCAGGTGCGCAAGCCCAAGGCTGCTGGCGGGGAAAATGAAGATGGCGAAGTCTTGGATGAAGCATCGCCCAGCAATGTCGTGGTTTTTCCAGGCCCGTTTCCGCCGGAAGCCGCATTCACGTTGAAGTTGCCGGCCGGCCTCAAGGATGAAAGCGGTCGTGTGCTGACCAATGCGGCACGGTTTCCTCTGGCAGTGAAAACTGCCAGTTATTCGCCGCTGGCCAAATTTGCATCGGATTTCGGTGTTATTGAAAAGGCTTCAGGGGCTGTGCCGCTGACCCTGCGTAATCTGGATGCCGCCAGCGGTGTCAGCGCGCAGTCGCGTCTTTTTACCTACAAGCTGCCGGATTCCGATGCTGAACTGCTGCGCTGGATAAACCGTTTCCGCCAGTACCAGAACCGCATCGACTGCTATCAGTGCATACGTCGTGACGACAATGGCCGTGCACTGGAGCCGGATCCGCGCTCCATTGCCTTCCTGTCAGGCGAAAAAGGCGCCACCGTGCAGCCCTTGCCACGCAGCTTGCCGGCGAAGGAATTTGAAGTGGTCGGCCTGCCGGTGCAGCAGGGCGTTTATATCCATGAGGTGGAAAGCCGCTATCTCGGCGAGGCGCTGATAGAAAACAAGGCGCCCATGTATGTTTCCGCGCTCAGCATTGTCACCAATCTCGGTGTGCATCTGCGCAAGGCGCCGCAGGGTTCGCTGGTCTGGGTGACCTCGCTGGACAAGGGCCTGCCGGTAGCGGGTGCCGATATCACTGTAGTGGAATGCAAGAGCAATACCGTGGTGGTACGCGGCAAGACCGACAAGCAGGGTATTGCCCGTCTTGATCTGCCGAGCACGCTGGATGATTACATGAGTGGCTGCACCAATCGTTATGCCGTGATGGCGCGTGCCGGCGGCGATCTCGGCATCGTGCTGCCGGACTGGAGCGAAGGTATCGAGTCCTGGCGCTTCAATCTTTCCGGCTGGGAGCACTCAGGTAGCCTGATTGGCCACAGCATTCTCGACCGCAGCCTCTTGCGTGCCGGTGAAACCCTGCATATGCGCCATGTCGTGCGTGAAACCACGCTGCAGTCCATGGGCGCACCGCGCAGCAGCAAATACAAACGCATTCTCATACGCCATGCAGGCAGCGGTCAGGAATACGAGTTGCCGGTGAATATCGGTGCGGATGGTAATGGCGACAATGCGTGGACGATTCCGCGTGCCGCCAAGCTGGGCATGTACAGCATCATCCTCGAGCTGAGCAATGACGCCAGCTACCAACTCGGGACCTTTCGCGTAGAAGAGTTCCGGCTACCGGTGTTGAAAGCGCAGCTGCAACTGCCCGCGGGCCCTCTGGTGGCACCAGCCTCCGTGCCGGTGGACATGCAACTTCAATACATCAATGGTGGTGTCTATCCGCAGGCGCCGGTGACCTTGCGTGGTCGCATCCAGCCTTGGGGCATGTATTTCCCGCAATACGAAGGTTATTCCTTCGGCTATGTGCGCTATGAAAACGAAGAAGGCGAAGCGGCTGAGGAAGGCAACCAGACTGTCACGCTGGAAGAGCAGGCGCTGACACTGGATGACAAGGGCGGCTTGCGTGCCAGCAGCGGCAAATTGCCGCCCCTGAAGAAAATCAGCCAGCTCAGTGTGGAAATGGAGTATCGCGACCCCAGTGGCGAAATCCACACGGTCGCCAGCAATACCCTGCTGTGGCCGGCGGTGGTGATTCCCGGTGTGAAGCTGCCGAGCTGGATTTCACTGGAAGGTGGAAAACCACAGAAAATCGACATCATCACGCTGGGCAGCGACAGCAAACCGCGCGCGAATGTGGCGGTGAGCGTGAAAGCGGAAATGCAGAGCTATCAGTCGCATCGTCGCCGTACCGTGGGCGGTTTCTATTCCTATGAGAGCGTGCAAAAAACAGAAGCCATGCCAGTGAGCTGTGCGGCGCGCAGCGACAAGACTGGCCGGCTTTCATGCACCGTGACACCGACACGTTCCGGCCAGATGGTGGTGACGGTGGATGCCGTGGACGATGCCGGCAATCATATGCTGAGTACGGCGTCCACCTGGGTGAGCAATGGTCAGCGCTGGTGGTTTGACCAAAGCAATGATGACCGCATTGATGTGTTGCCGGAGAAAAAGGAATACCAGTCTGGCGACACCATGAAGCTGCAGGTGCGCATGCCTTTCCCGGAGGCCACAGCGCTGATCGGAATAGAGCGTGACGGCGTGATGGAAACGCTGGTGCAGACGCTCAAGTCCGATAATCCCGTCATCAGTCTGCCGGTGAAGGCGGATTACGCGCCCAATGTCTTCATTTCCGTCCTGCTGGTGCGCGGTCGCAATGATGCAGTGGCGCCGACGGCTCTTGTCGATCTGGGCAAGCCGGCCTTCAAGCTGGGCATGGCACAGGTGAAGGTGGGTTGGGCTGCCTGGCGCCTCGGCGTCGGTGTGAAAACGGACAAACCCCGCTATCACCCGCGTGAAAATGCCAAAGTGGATGTACAGGTGACGCCGCCCGCCGGGCAGAGCTTGCCGGCTGGTACGGAAGTCACCTTGGCGGCAGTGGATGAAGCTCTGCTGGAGCTGGCGGCCAACGACACCTGGGATGTGCTGACGCCCATGATGATGGAGCGTGGCCACGATGTGGATACCTCCACCTCGCAGCTGCAGGTGGTGGGCAAGCGGCATTACGGCCGTAAAGCGCTGCCACCCGGTGGCAGTGGCGGACGTGATGGCGGCACACGCGAGCTGTTCGATACGCTGATTTACTGGCAGGCGCGCGCCAAGGTGGATGCCGAGGGTCGGGCACATTTTAATGTGCCGCTGAATGATTCGCTCACCGGCTTCAAGATCGTGGCAGTTGCCACGAGTGCCAACCGCTTTGGCAGCGGCGACACGCGCATGGAAAGCTTCAAGGATCTGTCCGTGCTTTCCGGTCTGCCTTTGCTTGTACGTCAGGGCGATAAACTCGATCCGGGCTTTACCGTGCGCAACTCCAGTGACAAGGCACAGACGCTGAAATTCACCGCTGAACTGGAAGGGCGCGGCAAGCTGCTGGAAAAGACACTGACGCTGGCGGCGGGAAATTCCACCGTCATTCCTGTCGCACTGACGGTGCCGGCCGATGTGGATGAGCTGAAGTGGATGGTGTCCGCCGAAGCGCAAGGCATGAGTGACCGTATGAAGCTCACCCAGAAAGTGCTGGACCCGGTGCCCGAGCGCGTACTGCAGGGCACGCTGCTGCAGCTGGAAAAACCCACGGACATTCCTGTGCAAAAACCGCTGGGCGCATTGCCCGGTGGCGCGTTGCGCATTTCCGGTGAAGCACGTCTTTCCGACAGTCTGGATGAAGTGAAGCGCTTCTTCGTCAATTATCCCTATAGCTGTCTGGAGCAAAAAACGTCCAAGGCAGCCGGCCTGCAGGATCGCGCGCGCTGGGACGAAGTGATGGATCTGCTGCCCGTCTATCTCGATAGCAAGGGTTTTGCCGGGTTCTATCCCAATACCGGCGGCTATCCCTTCCTCACCGCTTATATCCTGCGTGTGTCACGTGCCCTGAATTATCCGGTGCCGGAAGCCTCGCGCACGCGCATGCTGAATGCGCTGGTGGATTATGTGGAAGGCCGTGTCACTTTCGAGGACTGGCGCCTGCACGAGCTCGATGATCCCTATCGTCGTCTGGAAGTACTGTCGCTGCTGGCGCAATACGGCCGCTTCAAACCGGCACAGCTGGATACGCTCACGCTTGATCCGCCACGCTGGAATACGTCCATGCTGGTGAACTGGTATGAGCTTTTGCGTGCCGCCCCGTCGATTCCGCGTCGCGACGAGCGCCTTGCTCAGGCGGAAAGCATCCTGCGTTCACGCCTCATGCTGCAGGGCTCGGCGTATCTGCTCTCCGAGGGCGAATATTCCTGGTGGTGGCTCTATGACAATGATGCTGCCACGGTGTCCCGTCTCATGATTGCCACCATGGATCAGCCGGCCTGGAAGGAAGACCAGCCACGCTTGCTGCGTGGTCTGCTCATGCGTCAGGCCGAGGGTCACTGGAGTACCACCATTGCCAATATGTGGGGCGGTTTTGCGCTCAAGCGTTTCAGCGAAACTTTCGAACGTGATCCGGTGATGGGCCGCACCACGGTCACGCTGGGTGCACAACAGCAAGCGCTGGACTGGAGCAGTAAAGAGCCAGCGCCCGTGCGTGTGGACTGGCCAGCCAAACCCGATGTGCTCAGGCTGGCCCAGGAGGGCAGCGGCAAGCCCTGGATCACGGTGCAGTCGCGTGCGCGCATTGTGCTGAAACAGCCGCTCAGCACCGGCTTCAAGGTGGAAAAATCCATAGAGCCCCTGCAGCAAAAAGTGAAAGGGCAGTGGAGCGTGGGCGATGTCGTGCGCGTGCGCCTCAAGCTGGAGGCGCAAAGCGATGTGGGCTGGGTGGCGCTGGATGATCCCATTCCCGCCGGCAGCACCTTGCTGGGGCGTGCACTGGGTCGTGACAGCTCGACGGCGGCCAGCCAGCCGGATACCGGCAGCGGGGAGTATGAAGGTGGTTATGAGGGTGACTATGAAAGTGGCTGGAGCTGGCCGACCTATGCCGAGTTCGGGGCCGACAGTTACCGTGCTTATTTCGAACGCATCTACAAGGGCGGAGGTGAAATTAGCTATACCCTGCGCCTTAACCAGTCCGGTGATTTCCGCCTGCCGCCCACACGGGTGGAGGCCATGTACGCGCCTGAAATGTTCGGCATGACACCGAATGCCAACTGGGCGGTAAAGCCTTGAGGCCAAGGTTTTGATGAAGCACCGCACGGGCCGCGTTACTTCGCGGCCCGTGTTTTTCTGCAGGAAGTCTTGTGATGCGTTTCGGGCAGCTTTTCGCAGCAGCTTTTTTTTCCCTGTTTGTCGCGGGCGTAGCCCAGGCAGCCGCTCCCGTTTTTTCTGATATCAAAAGTGGCTTTCATTCCTCGTACGCCGAGTTGCAGGACCGCAATGGTGTGTTCCTGCACGCCCGGCGTGTGGACATGCAGGTCAACCGCCTTTCCTGGGTGGAGTTGCATGACATCTCGCCGGCACTGATTGAGGCGGTGATCTTCACCGAAGATCGCGAGTTCTACGATCACCACGGCATAGATTGGAGCGCGACCGCGCTGGCCACCTTCAAGCTCATGACGGGTGACAAATCGCGTGGTGCCAGCACCATCAGCATGCAGCTGGCCGGCCTGCTCAATACCGAGCTGGCCTGGCGCTCCGGAGGCCGCTCCTTGGCACAGAAATGGAGCCAGATGCAGTCGGCCCGTGACCTGGAATCGGGTTGGACCAAGGCAGAGATTCTTGAGGCCTATTTCAATCTCGTCACGTTTCGCGGTGATCTGCAGGGGGTGAGCGCGGCCAGCCGGGCGCTGCTGGGTAAAGCGCCCATAGGCATGAATCGTGAGGAAGGCTTGTTGCTGGCTTCATTGCTGGCTTCTCCCACGGCTACGCCAGAGCGGGTGAGTCAGCGTGCTTGTGCGCAGATTGCCGCCGGCTTCCCGCAGGCCACTTGTTCCGGTGTACGTGAACTGGCCTTTACGCGTCTTGTGCGTCGTCTGGCGCCCTATCCGGAAAATCCTGCGCTGGAGGCCTTGAGTGCGCAGTTGCTGAAAACGGCAAATGTGCCAGTGCGTACTTCGCTTGATGCGGCTTTGCAGAAGCAGGCACAGGACATTCTGACGGCGCAACTGGCGCAATTGCGCTCACGGAATGTGAATGCCGGTGCCGTGCTGGTGCTGGATAACGCCAGCGGTGAAGTGCGCGCCTATGTGGCCAATGCCGGGCTGGTGCAGTCGGCGCGTTTCTATGATGGCGTGCAGGCGCTGCGCCAGGCAGGCTCCACGCTCAAGCCTTTCTTTTACGAACTGGCGTTTGAAAAGAAATACCTGACAGCAGCTTCCGTACTGGAAGACAGCGCGCTCAGTCTGGCGACGCCCACCGGCCTTTATACGCCGCAAAACTATGAAGGTGATTTCAATGGGCCGGTGAGTGCACGCGTGGCGCTGGCCAGCTCGCTGAATATTCCGGCGGTGCGGGTGCTGGATATTGTCGGTGTGGAAAATGCCTGGATGCGTCTACGCCAGCTCGGTTTTTCCAGCCTCAAGGAGGCACCGGACTTCTACGGTTTTGCACTGGCTCTGGGCGGCGCCGATGTCAGCCTGTGGATGCAGGCCAATGCCTATCGCACCCTGGCCAATGGCGGACTTTATTCTGATGCAGGCTTTATGCCGGGGCGTGTACCTGTCACGCAGAGCGTGCTGGGTGATGAAGCCAGCTTTGTGATTAGCGATATCCTGAGTGATCGCAGTGCCCGCGCGCTCACCTTCGGCTTGGCCAATCCGCTGGCAACGCCTTTCTGGTCTGCTGTCAAAACCGGCACCAGCAAGGATATGCGCGACAACTGGTGCATAGGTTTTTCACGGCGCCATACCGTCGCCGTCTGGGTCGGCAATCTGGATGGGGCAGCCATGCATGATGTGTCCGGTATCAGTGGCGCGGCCCCCATCTGGGCGGGTGTGATGAATGCGCTGGAGAGCGGGCAGGTGCGCCCCGGTGGCGATGCGCCGCCAAGCCCACTCAGTCTGGTCCGCCAGCGCGTGAAATTTTCCGGCTTGAAAGAGCCGGCACGCGAAGAGTGGTTCTTGCCGGGTACGGCAATGAGCGTGGTGGAGTTCGTGCCGCAGGCGGCTACGCGCATCGCCTATCCCGCCAACGAAACCATCATCGCCATCGATCCCGATATTCCTGAGGCGCAGCAGCGCGTGCGCTTTCGTGCGGAAGCCTTGGCCAAGGGCGTGGAGTGGTGGCTGGACGGCGTGAAGCTGGGGCCGGCACGTGCTTATGACTGGAAGCCGCAGCCCGGCCAGCATCGTCTTTCCCTGCACGATGCCGAGCGGCGTGAGCTGGATGCGGTGGTTTTCACGGTGCGGGGGCAGTGGAAGAAATAAGGCGCCATGCGCTGCTTTTTGACAGGCTTTCTATCAATAGTCGTCATTCCCGCTGAAGCGGGAATCTCAAGACTCAAAGCAGCTGTAATTATCAGGAGATTCCCGCTTTCGCGGGAATGACATAGAAAATTCAGTGTACGGGAAATTCATGCCACGCTTTTCTTGTCGCGCTCGCCGCTTAAATCCGGATACACCGCCAGTAGTAACTGCTTGAACTGGGCAATGTCCTGCGGGGAAATTTCCGCGCCTTCTTGCAGCAGAAAGTTTTCAACGTCTTGCGACCACTCCAGCCAGCCCTCCACAAGCCCTATGCCGCGCTTCAGGGTGAGGTAGATGCCGAAGGCTTTGCGCAGGAAGTCCGGGGGCAGGGCCTCGAAAAACTGGCGATTGGCTTGCAGGTCCGACAGGGCGAGGCGATAGCCTTTTTGTTGCTCGCGCAATTCCCTGAGCAGGGCTTCCCTGTCCAGCAGGTGCACGGCCGCCAGCTTGACCAGAAAAGCATCGTTTACATGGGGCAACTTCACCGGGGTGGCCAGCCAGCGCTGCATTTCCTGTCGGCCTTTTTCATTGATGCGATAGACCTTGCGCTCCGGCCGGCGGCCGTTGGCCACGGTGTCGCAATCCACGAGGCCGGCGCTCAGCAGCTTGCCGAGGTCACGATAAATTTGCTGGTAGCTGGCGTTCCAGAGATAGCCATAGGTGCGCTGAAAGCCCTTGACGATGTCATAGCCGGCGGCGGCGCCGCCGGATTCCAGATAGACGAGCAGAACCTGGCGCAGGGACATCGATAAGACCTCGGCGGAGCAGTATGGATAGCGAGGCCAATATACTCAACTTGTTGAATATGTGCATGCCCGGGATTAAGCTCGGACTCCTTAGTCAGGTCTTAGTCAGGGAGTCCGTCATGAATGCCAAGGTCCCGCTTGCTGCAGCGTCCGCTACGACATGGGCCAAGCCTCGTCTGGCTCATGCGAGGGGCTTCTGCGCTCTGGAGCAGGAGCTGGATTACGCCGTGGCAAACGCCAGCATCAAGGGCCGGATTCCGGCTGAGCTGCGCGGTACTTTTTTCCGTATAGGCCCGGGCCGTAATGAAATTGGCGGGCAGAAATTCGGTCACTGGTTTGATGGTGACGGCATGCTGCATCGGGTGAGCTTTACGGATGAGGGCATCCATTACCGCAACCGTTATGTGCGTACGCCGAAATACCTCAGGGAAACGGCAGAGCAGCGCATCATTTATCGCAGTTTTGGACAGAATGCGCCGGGCGGCCCGCTGAAAAATGCCGGACGTGTCCCCGCCAATGCCGCCAATACCAGTCTGATCTGGCATGGAGGTCATCTATTGGCGTTATGGGAAGGCGGCAGGCCCTGGGAGCTGGATCCGGTGACACTGGAAACCCTGGGCGAGTTCAATTACGGCGGCCGCCTCAAGGCCTGGAATGCTTTTTCTGCCCACGGGAGCGTGGATCCGCGCACCGGGCATTACTACAACTTCGGCGTAGGCATAGGGCCGCGTGGCCCGGGCATACATCTCTACCGCATAGATCCGCGTGGCTGTCTGGATCGCAAAGGCTACTTTCCCATAGGGAGCTTGCCCTTCTGTCACGATTTTGCGCTGACCGAGCATTACGCCGTGTTTTTCGTGAGCCCCTTGCGGCTGCGTAATCCACTGAAATTTGCCGCCGGCTTCAGCACCTTTGATGAATCGCTTGCCTATGAGCCGGATGATCCCGTTCGCATTTTTGTGGTCTCTCTGGATACTTTTGAAGTTGTGCGTACGTTCGAGACGGATGCTTTTGTGCCTGTGCATCACGGTAATTGCTGGGAGGAAGGGCGAGAGCTTGTCATCAATGTCACACGCTTCGAGTCCTGGCGCGTGAATGAAAACCTGCGTAATGTTTTCGAGGCGGAGAACGACGAGAAAGGTCGTCTTTATGAGTATCGCCTCAATCTTTCCAGCGGCGCTGTATGCGCGCAGCCGCTGCCCGGCCATGATAGTGTGGAGTTCCCGCAGTGGGACTGGCGCCGTACCGGCGTAAAAACGCGTTTCAGCTATTCGGCGGCCATTCTACCCAATGCCACGCCCGGCTTTTTCAATGGTGTGCAACGCCTGGATCACGACAGCGGCGAGTTCCAGTTGCATGACTTCGGTCCCGGCCGCTTCACTTCCGAGCTCATTTTCGTGCCGCGTAGCAAGGCGGCGGCGGAGGAAGACGGTTTCCTTGTGGCGGCGATTTACAATGCCGGCTCGCATATCTCGGAAATCGTGGTGCTCGATGCCCAGACTCTGCAGGAGCTGGCGGTGGCAGCGCTAGAACATCACATTCCTTTCGGTTTTCACTGCGGCTATACGTCGCGACGTTTTGTATGATGCCGGCCGCCGGCAGTTTTTGAGGATGTATTGATGACACGTCGTTTTGATCTGGTGCTCTACGGTGCTACGGGTTTTACCGGAGGGCTGGTGGCGGATTATCTGGCCGGTGTTTCGGCCAAAGAAAATCTGCGCTGGGCGCTGGCGGGACGCAATCCCGGCAAACTGCAAGCGGTGCTGGCCCGCATCAAGGCGGTGCCGGGGGCTGTGCTGCCGGAAATCATCGAGGCTGATGCCGGCAATGCGGCCAGCTTGCGTGAGATGGCGCAGTCAGCCACGGCCATCATCACTACCGTCGGCCCTTATATGCGCTTTGGTGAGCCCTTGGTAGCCGCTTGCGCTGATGCGGGTACGCATTATGTGGATCTCACCGGCGAGCCGGCGTTCGTCGAGAACATGCGCGCGAAATACCAGTCGCTGGCTGCTGCAAGTGGTGCGCGCATCGTCAATAGCTGTGGTTTTGAAAGCATTCCGCCGGATATTGCTGTGCTGGTGGCCGTGCACGAGTTGCGTCGTCGTCTCGGCTCACGTTTTGCCGCTACGCATGTGCTGGTCAAGGGGGCGACCGAGGGTTTCAGCCTGCCTTCCGGCGGGACCTGGCACTCTGCCGTCGAAGCCATGGCCAGCGCACGTGAATGGCTGCGTGATAGGCCCAAACCGGTGCAAGACAATGTGCGCTCACTCAATACGCCGCTGCTGCGCAATAGTGACTGGGATTGCTGGGCACTGAATGCGCCCACGATAGATCCTGAAGTGGTGCGCCACTCCGCCCGCGTGCGCGGCGATTACGGGCAGACATTCACTTATGGGCATTTTGTCGCCAACAAGAACCCCTTTGCGCTTGCCGGTATGGTGGTGGGTCTCGGCGGTGTGTTTGCACTGGCGCAGTTCAAGCCCACGCGCAACTGGCTGCTCAAGCAGCGTCAGCCCGGTGATGGCCCGGACGCGACGGCCCGTGAAAGGGGCTGGTTCAATATGCATGTCACCGCCGAAGGCGGTGGTGAGAAGGTCGTGCTGCGCATGAGCGGTGGTGATCCATTTTATGGCGATACCGCCAAGATGATTGCTGAAGCCGGTCTTGCCCTGGCGCTGGAAAAGGGTTTGCCTAAGGTTGCGGGTGTCATCACGCCAGCTGCTGCCATCGGTGAAGTGCTGGTGCCGCGATTGACGAGCGCGGGTCTGCGCTTTGAAATCCTGGCCTGAACCAAGCAAACAGAGCGCCCTGATGAGCAAGCTGCCCCTGATTCAAGCCGACTGGCCGGCACCACCCCATGTGCATGCCGTGGTGACTACGCGCGCCGGCGGAGTCAGCGCGGCGCCCTGGAACAGCCTCAATCTCGGTGCGCATGTGGCGGATGATGCAGGCGCTGTACGCGAAAATCGTGCACGCCTGTTGCATGCCTTGCAAGCGATAGCTCCCTGCGGCGAGCCACAATGGCTGAATCAGGTACACGGTGTGGCGGTGGTGGCGGCGGAAAAAAATGTCGACCGCCGTTGTCATTATGCGCCCGATGCCGATGCCACTTTCACGAGGGAAAAAGGCCTGCCCTGTGTAGTGATGACGGCGGATTGCCTGCCGGTTTTTTTCACGGATCGTGCCGGTACGCAGGTGGCTGTGGCGCATGCCGGCTGGCGTGGCCTTTGTGACGGTGTGCTCGAAGCGACACTCAAGAAGTTTTCCGAGCCTGCCGACGTACTGGCCTGGATGGGCCCGGCCATAGGCCCGGAAAAATTTGAAGTAGGTGAGGAGGTTCGTGCTGCCTTCATGGAGCAACAGTCGCAGGCCGAAAATTGTTTCCGGCCGGCTTCGTCTGCAGGCAAATGGTTGGCTGACATTTATGCCTTGGCCCGTTTGCGTTTGGCAGCGGCGGGCGTGCAGTTTGTATATGGCGGTGGTTTTTGCACGGTGACAGATGACGTGCGTTTCTTTTCCTATCGACGCGATGGCAAAACCGGGCGCATGGCTTCCGTGATCTGGCTCAGCTGAGCCTGCTTTCGCGGCTTAGTAAAGGCGTGTCGTCTTCATCGGCATCGGTGCTGGCTTTTTCTGCTGTCTGTATCATCTGCAGCAGGTGTCGATGGTCGCTGACGCTTTGGCCGGCATGCAGGTAACGCTTTGAAGCAGTCAGCACCCGTTCCAGTTTTTGCACACGATAATTCAGGTTGAGCAGGCATTTTGCCACATGCTCCGGATCTTCCCCGGATTCCCGCATTTTCACAGCGGCTGTGATGGCTTGTTGTAATTCTGCTTCAGTGGGCCTGCCCATGGTGAGGTCTCCGTCGTCATCAGTTTCCAGTCTAGGCTCTGATTTGCGTGAGTGTGCTTGATGCAGATCATATTCCGCTCGCAGGCCATCCTTGAATTGCCGGGATTGGCCCCTATACCTATGCCAAGCCAATTCTGTTTCCCGAGGAAACCATGCGTTACGACCGTTTGACCGCCCGGCTGCAAGAGGCTGTTGCTGATGCCCAGTCACTGGCCGTAGGCCGTGATAACACGGCCATAGAGCCCGGCCATCTCTTGTCAGCCCTGATGGAGCAGCAGGGCGGCAGTGTGCGCCCGCTGTTGACACAGGCGGGGGCCGACATGCCGCGTCTGCAGCGCGAACTCGCCATACATCTGGACAACCTGCCCAAGCTGCAGTCACCCACGGGTGAAGTTGCCGTTGGTCCTGAGCTGGCCCGTGCTTTCAATCTGGCGGATAAGCTGGCGCAGCAGCGCGGGGACCAGTTCATTGCCAGTGAGCTTATCTTGCTGGCTTTCTATGAGGCCAATAATGAAGCAGCCAAGGTCCTGCAAAAGGCCGGTGTACAGAAGGCAAAACTCACGCAGGTCGTTGAGCAGCTGCGTGGTGGCGATGCCGTGAAAGACGCGAATGCCGAAGACAGCCGCCAGGCGCTCTCGAAATACTGCATAGACCTCACCGAGCGTGCTGCCAGCGGCAAGCTGGACCCGGTGATTGGTCGTGACGATGAAATTCGCCGCACGATACAGGTGCTTTCTCGTCGCACGAAAAACAATCCCGTGCTGATCGGTGAGCCCGGCGTGGGCAAGACCGCCATTGTGGAAGGGCTGGCGCAGCGCATTGTGAATGGCGAAGTGCCCGAGGGCCTGCGCAACAAGAAAGTGCTCTCGCTGGATATGGGCGCGCTGATTGCCGGTGCGAAATTCCGTGGTGAGTTCGAAGAGCGCCTGAAGGCGGTTCTGAATGATCTGGCCAAACAGGAAGGCAATATCATCCTCTTCATTGACGAGCTGCACACCATGGTCGGCGCTGGCAAGGCTGAAGGCGCCATGGATGCCGGCAATATGTTGAAGCCTGCACTGGCGCGCGGTGAGCTGCATTGCGTGGGTGCCACCACGCTGGACGAATACCGCCAGTACATCGAGAAGGATGCTGCGCTGGAGCGCCGTTTCCAGAAAGTGCTGGTGGACGAACCCTCGGTGGAAGACACCATCGCCATCCTGCGTGGCCTGAAAGAGCGTTATGAAGTGCACCATGGTGTCGACATCACTGACCCGGCCATCATTGCCGCCGCGAAGCTTTCACATCGCTATGTCACTGACCGCAAACTGCCGGACAAGGCGATTGACCTGATCGATGAGGCAGCCTCACGCATACGCATGGAGATGGATTCCAAGCCGGAGTCCATGGACAGGCTTGATCGCCGTCTTATCCAGCTCAAGATGGAACGTGAAGCGCTCAAGCATGAAGAGGATGCGGCCAGCAAGCAGCGCCTGGTCAAGCTCGAAGAAGACATTCAGCGTCTGGAAAGGGAATACGCGGATCTCGACGAAATCTGGAAATCCGAAAAGGCATCTCTCAAGGGCGAGCAGCAAGTGAAGGAAGAACTGGAAAGGGCGCGTATCGATTTCGAGGCGGCTCGACGTGCCAATGATCTCGAGAAGATGTCGCGCCTGCAGTACGCCGTGATTCCCGAGCTGGAAAAGCAGCTGAAAGTGGCTGCCGAAGCAGAGAAGCCCGCGCACACCTTGCTGCGCAACCGCGTTACCGACGAAGAGATTGCCGAAGTCGTGGCCAAGGCGACGGGTATTCCTGTGGCCAAGATGCTGGAAGGCGAGAAGGAAAAGCTGCTGCGTATGGAGGACGAGCTGCATCACCGTGTCATCGGCCAGCACGAGGCTGTGGTAGCGGTGGCCAATGCGGTACGGCGCTCACGGGCGGGCTTGGCTGATCCCAATCGCCCCAATGGCTCTTTTCTTTTTCTGGGGCCGACTGGTGTAGGCAAGACCGAGCTCACCAAGGCGCTAGCGAATTTCCTCTTTGATTCCGATGACGCCATGGTGCGCATCGACATGTCGGAGTTCATGGAAAAGCATTCGGTCTCGCGTCTGATTGGCGCGCCGCCGGGCTATGTGGGCTACGAGGAGGGCGGCTATCTCACCGAGGCCGTGCGTCGCAGGCCCTATGCCGTGGTGCTGCTGGACGAGGTGGAAAAAGCACATCCGGACGTGTTCAACATCCTGCTGCAGGTGCTGGAGGATGGACGCCTAACTGACGGCCAGGGCCGCACCGTGGATTTTCGCAATACCGTCATTGTCATGACCTCCAACCTCGGTTCGGACATCATCCAGAGCATGACGGGGGAAGGGCAGTACGAAGAAATGAAGGATGCCGTCATGGAGGTGGTGGGTCGGCATTTCCGTCCGGAATTCATCAATCGCATCGACGAGGTGGTGGTTTTCCATCCGCTGGCTGAATCGCAGATACGTGGCATTGCGGAAATCCAGTTGCAGCGTCTGCGTGCCCGTCTGCTTGAGCGCGATCTGCGTCTGGATGTTACCGAGGCGGCGCTGGCACATCTTGTCAGTGCCGGTTATGACCCTGTCTATGGTGCGCGTCCCTTGAAGCGCGCCATTCAGACGGCGTTGGAAAATCCGCTGGCGGGCAAGTTGCTGGCGGGCGATTTTGTGTCGGGTGACACCATCCTTGTGGATGATGAGCACGGCCACTTCGTCTTCCATAAAAAGCGCTACCATTAAGGCCATTGCGAGCAGCAGGAAAAAAGCCCGGCATTGCCGGGCTTTTTTCAAAACGAGTGTTATTTGAGAACAAAAAGGAAAAACCGATGAGCATTCGTGTGCACAAAGCACCAGTGGGAAAATTGGCGCAAACGCTGGAAATCGATCCGCATACCCTGATGTGCGATGTCGGCGCAGACGAGGGCGGTGATGATCTGGCGCCAGATCCGCATGATCTGCTGGATGCTGCCTTGGCCGCGTGCACGGCCTTGACCCTCAAGCTTTTCGCTGACCGCAAGCAGTGGCCGCTGGAAAACGCTGATGTGCTGATTTCGCATGAGGAATCGCCGGGACACTACCGGTTGCGGCGCGTGGTGACGCTGAGGGGCGATGCACTGACGGCTGAGCAGCGGCAGCGGCTGCTGGAGATTGCCAACAAATGCCCCATACACCGGGTGCTGTCCGGAGAAATTACCATTGATACCGTGCTGGCAGGGTGAAGGCAGTGGTGCCGGACTGTTATGATGCCGACCCGGCCGCGACCCCGGGTTTCCTGTAACAGCGGCATTGATAGCTAAGGCGTGCTGAGTTGGGCTCCATTCTGCAAAGCAGAACCATTCCTCTTCCTCTGGCCGATCTGGGGCGCAATCTCTGGGCGGCCTGCCATTTGCTGCTGTTCCGACGCAGCGCCCTGCGCTGGCTAAGCCCTGCGCCTGGCAACTTTCTCATTCTCCTGCTGCTCAGCCTCACCACCAGCTTTCTCTTCGATGTGATGAGCGAAGGCTTGCCTGGGGAGTGGTCGCCTGCCGGAGTGGCTGTCTACACCCTGCCGGCCTTCATGTTGCTGGTTTTCGGACAGATATTGTCGACCCGGCACGGGCTCTGGCGTCTGGGATTGGCGCCGGCCAGTGTCTGGCTGGCGGCAGACATCCTGCTGGGCCTTGTGCAATGCCTGCTGCAATATGCGGATCAACAGAACTGGCTGTCGCCACAACTGACACAGCATATTCCGCAGTTCTATTTGCTGCTTCCTGTCTGGCCCATCCTGGCGGTGGTGTTCGTGTTTACCAGGGCCCTTGTCTGGCCGATGTGGGAGCGGGCTCTGGCTTTCTTCGTCCTGCTCAGCGTGTTCGTGGTATGGATGCTCTCTTTCAGTGACCAGCGCCTGTGGTACTCCACCGAGGCTGATGTTGAAGGCGCTACGCCCGCTTCCCAGCTGGTCAGTGAGGCAGCGTTCTATGCGCAGCCAGAGCTCTTGCAGCGCGCTCTTGCAGGGCTGGCGCCCCAGCGTCCTGAGCGTGCGGACTGGTATTTCCTGGGGATAGGTGGCGCCTATTATCAGGGTGTGTTCCGTACAGAGACCGAAGCGGTCCGCTCCTTGTTTGATACCCGTTTCGCCACCTCTGGCCGCTCCTTGGTGCTGATCAACAGTGACGATTCGGTATTGCGCCAGCCCATCGCCACGCGCACCAGCATTGCACGCGCCCTGCATGCCATTGCGGCCCGCATGGACCGTGACAAGGATGTGCTTTTCCTCTTCATGACCGCGCATGGCAGCCAGGATCACCAGATCGAGCTCAATTACTGGCCCTTGGAGCTGGCAGCTGTCACGCCGGAGTGGTTGCGTTCGACGCTGGATGCCACGGGTATCCGGCATCGCGTCATCGTTCTGTCGGCCTGTTACTCCGGTGGCTTTATTCCGGCGCTCAAGTCGCCGGATACGCTGGTCATCACGGCATCCGATGCTGATCGGGCTTCTTTTGGCTGCTCCGATGATGCCGAGCTTACCTACTTCGGTCGGGCGTTCTTTGATGAGGCCATGCGCCGCGAATACAGCTTCCTTTCGGCCTTTGAGAGTGCCAAGACTGCTATCGCCGAGCGTGAATCCGTTGAGGGCTTTGAACCGTCAAAGCCACAGTGGGAGATTGGAGAGAATATGCAGGAAGAGTTGCCGCTGTTGGAGGCAACCCTGTTTCCGCCCGCGCCCTGATGCACTCAGCCTTCGCAAAAGGCCTTGATCTGACGCTGGGTTTCATCTTGACGTTGCTGCTTTTCTTCATCCGACAGGGCCCGCACGCTGCCATCTGGCTCGGCCTCCCTGACACGACCACGGCTTTGCAAGGTCGCCAGGTTTTCCTTGAGCTGCTTGCACTTCTCGGCATATTGCTCAGGGGTTTTTGCGTCATCCTTGGGAGCATTTGCTGCTGATTGCGGTTTTTCATCCTTTTTGCCAGCGGATTTGTCTTTGTTGGCTGCATCCTTTTTGAGGGCGTCGCTGCCGGCTTTTTGCTGGTTGTCCATAGCTTCCCGGGCGCCTGAGGGCAGCTTGGTGCGAACCTTGACTTCACTGGCTTTACCGGCGGAGGCGGGTGGTGCTTCTTCGCTGTAATGGGTAACGCCCTGATCGTCTGTCCATTTGTAGAACTGGGCGGCGCCAGCGGTGGCGGCCAACAGCATGGTGGTCAGGAAGGCGGCCAGTTTGCTTGTCATTTTCATTAGTGCATGCCCCGGAAATCCAAGTGCGGACACTATACCGACTGCCCAGGCCCTTGATAAGCCGCGAGGCTGCAGGCTTGTGTCCTGCTTGACATTTTTCTCTGCTGCCTAAAAAATCACCGGCTCCCGATGTGGGTGTCAGCACAGTGGTCACCCTCCACTCCGCTGGCGCCAGGGTGAAAACCCTGCCCGGGCAGGCCAACCGCCTTCCCGTCCCCCACTTGTAAAGCATCGCCCTGTGTCCCTCGGGATACGCAAGCGCGGCGATGTCCAGGCCTCCGATCCCGGCGGGCGTGGCAAGTCTGGCAACCCCATCAAGCATCCCTCTGATGTCAGTGGGTGTTAATCCTCGTGCTAGAATGCGCGGCCTTTCGCCGGCCCCTGCCAAGAGCAGGTGCTTTGGGCGATGCCTTGCGCTTTTTCAAGGGTGAATCAGTGGAACAGTTATCTGGTGGTGAAATGCTTATCCGTGCTCTCGCCGATGAGGGTGTGGAGTATGTGTTCGGTTATCCTGGCGGCGCCGTGCTGCACATTTACGATGCCATTTTCAAGCAGGACAAAGTCAAACATATCCTGGTTCGTCACGAGCAGGCCGCAGGCCATGCTGCAGATGGGTATTCCCGCTCCACCGGCAAGACCGGTGTGGTGCTGGTGACTTCCGGCCCGGGCGCAACCAATACCGTGACGGCCATTGCTACGGCCTATATGGACTCCATTCCCATGGTGGTCTTGTCCGGTCAGGTGCCTTCACATCTGATTGGTGAGGATGCCTTCCAGGAAACCGACATGGTCGGTGTGTCACGTCCCATCGTGAAGCACAGCTTCCAGGTGCGTAAAGCCGAAGACATTCCCGTCATGGTGAAGAAGGCTTTTTATCTGGCCAGCACCGGCCGCCCTGGTCCTGTTGTCATCGATATTCCCAAGGACTGCACGCTGCCAACCGAGAAATTCCCCTACGAATATCCGGCCAAGGTGAAGCTGCGCTCCTACAACCCGCCAGGTCGCGGCCATGCCGGCCAGATCAAGAAAGCGGTGGACGAGCTGGTGGCGGCGAAACGCCCCATGATTTACGCCGGTGGCGGCGTAGTGCAGGGCAATGCAGCACCGCTGCTCACCGAACTTGCCCGCAAGCTGAATTTTCCGGTCACGAATACGCTGATGGGGCTTGGCGCTTACCCCGGCTCTGATCGCCAGTTCGTGGGCATGCTGGGCATGCACGGCACTTACGAAGCGAATATGGCCATGCATCATAGCGATGTGATTCTGGCCGTCGGTGCACGCTTTGATGATCGTGTCACGGGCAACCCGAAAAAGTTCTGCCCGGGTGCACGCATCATTCATATCGACATCGATCCTGCTGCGATTTCCAAGACCGTGACTGCCGACATCCCAATCGTGGGTGCTGTAGAGCCGGTGCTGGCAGAAATGCTGGCGCAGCTGCCGCAAGCGGCCGCACCGGATGCCAAGGCCATTGAGTCCTGGTGGAAGCAGATTGACGATTGGCGGCAGGTGCATGGCCTGCGCTACGAAGCGCCGCAGCCCGGAGAAATGAAGCCGCAGCAAGTAGTGGAGATGCTCTACAAGGTCACTGAGGGCAAAGCCATCGTGACTTCGGATGTGGGTCAGCATCAGATGTTTGCCGCTCTTTATTACAAATATGATCGCCCGCGTCAGTGGATCAACTCAGGGGGGCTCGGCACCATGGGCTTCGGCCTGCCGGCAGCCATGGGCTGTCTGTTTGCTTTCCCGGAAGAGACGGTGGTCTGTGTGACGGGCGAAGCGTCCATCCAGATGAATATCCAGGAGCTTTCCACCTGCCTGCAGTACGGCTTGCCGGTGAAAATCCTGAATATCAATAACCGTTCGCTGGGCATGGTGAAGCAGTGGCAGGACATGCAGTACGAAGGTCGTCACTCGCATTCCTATATGGATTCCCTGCCCGACTTCGTGAAGCTGGTGGAAGCTTATGGCCATGTCGGCATGAAAATCACCGACCCGGCACAGCTGGAAAGCAAGATGCGTGAAGCCTTTGCCATGAAGGACAAACTTGTCTTCATGGATGTGTACGTGGATCCGTCCGAACACGTTTATCCCATGCTCATTGCCGGCGGCTCGCTGCGTGACATGCTGCTGTCCAAGACGGAGCGTACATAATCATGCGCCGTATCATTTCTGTGTTGATTGAAAATGAAGCTGGTGCCCTGTCGCGTCTGGTGGGCCTGTTCTCCCAGCGTGGCTATAACATCGAGTCGCTCACCGTGGCGCCGACCGATGATCCCACGCTGTCTCGTCTGACGCTTACGACCTTTGGTGACGAGCACAAGATCGAACAAGTGACCAAGCAGCTGAACAAACTGGTGGAGGTTGTGAAAGTTGTCGACCTCACCGAGGGTGGTCATATCGAGCGTGAGCTCATGCTGGTCAAAGTGAAGGCAACGGGTGCGGCGCGTGCGGAAATCAAGCGGACGGCCGATATCTTCCGCGGCCAGATCGTGGATGTAACACCCAGCATCTATACCATCCAGCTCACCGGTACGAGCGACAAGCTGGATGCTTTCATCCAGGCCTTGAGCGAGACCGCCATTCTGGAGGTAGTGCGCACCGGTGTCTGCGGGATTGCACGTGGTGAAAAGGTTTTGAGTATTTGAGCGCCTGCGCAAGCAGGCATAAACAATCGAAAACGTCGGGCCACAAGCCGGACTACTTAAACAGAGGAAAAATCATGCACGTTTATTATGACAAAGACACCGATCTCTCCATCATTCGTGGCAAGAAAGTCGCCATCATCGGTTACGGCTCCCAGGGCCATGCCCATGCCTGCAACCTGAAGGACTCTGGTGTTGATGTGACCGTCGGTCTGCGTCCGGGCTCTGCCACCGTAAAGAAGGCAGAGGCCCACGGTCTGAAAGTCACTGACGTGCCGAGCGCGGTCAAGGCCGCTGACGTGGTCATGATCCTGACGCCGGATGAATTCCAGTCCAGGCTGTACAAGGAAGAAATCGAGCCGAACATCAAGCAGGGCGCCGTGCTGGCCTTTGCTCACGGCTTCGCCATTCACTACAACCAGGTCGTCCCGCGCAAGGATTTGGACGTCATCATGATTGCTCCCAAGGCGCCGGGCCATACTGTGCGCTCCGAGTTCGTCAAGGGCGGCGGCATTCCTGATCTCATCGCCGTGTTCCAGAATGCTTCCGGCAATGCCAAGAACATTGCCCTCTCCTATGCCGCCGGCGTGGGCGGCGGTCGCTCCGGCATCATCGAAACCACGTTCAAGGACGAGACCGAGACCGATTTGTTCGGCGAACAGGCCGTGCTCTGTGGCGGTGCCGTCGAGCTGGTGAAGATGGGTTTCGAGACTCTGACTGAAGCCGGTTATGCGCCGGAAATGGCCTACTTCGAGTGCTTGCACGAGCTCAAGCTCATTGTTGATCTCATGTATGAAGGCGGTATCGCCAATATGAACTATTCCATCTCGAACAATGCCGAGTATGGCGAGTACGTGACAGGTCCGCAGGTCATCAACGAAGAGTCCCGCAAGGCCATGCGCGAAGCCCTGAAGCGTATCCAGACCGGCGAGTATGCCAAGCAGTTCATCGCCGAAGGTCAGCTCAACTACCCGTCCATGACGGCAGCTCGCCGTAACAACGCTGCTCACGAGATTGAGGTGGTTGGCGAAAAGCTGCGTGCCATGATGCCTTGGATTGCCGCGAACAAGATCGTGGACAAGACCAAGAACTGATGGTGACGTAGCTAAAGAAAAGCGCGGCTGTGGCCGCGTTTTTCTTTTCTGTCCTGTAACAAACGGGCTCCAAGGGACTCCAATGGCCATGTACTCATGGTCAAGGTCCGTTGGGCTGATTATCATGCCGGTTCCGGTATGCCATGAGAGTTGGCCATGCAAGCACCCCATAATGAACACGATCACGATGATGATCATGATGGCATCACCTTCGAGGTGGTGGAGGATGATCGTGACGAAGGAGGCAAGAGGGTTCGCAACAAGGGCATTTACCTGCTGCCCAACCTGTTCACTACGGCCGCCTTGTTCTCGGGCTTCTACGCCATCATCGCGGCCATGAACGGCCGCTTTGAGGCGGCCGCCATCGCCATTTTTGTGGCAGCCTTGTTCGATGGCATGGATGGCCGCGTGGCGCGAATGACGAATACGCAGAGTGCTTTTGGCGCGGAATACGATTCGCTTTCAGACATGGTGTCCTTTGGCGTGGCGCCGGCTCTTGTCGTTTTCTCCTGGAGCCTGCAGTCGCTGGGCAAGATAGGCTGGATTTGCGCTTTTATTTACGCAGTGGCGGCAGCCTTCCGTCTGGCGCGCTTCAATGTGCAGATTGCTGTTGTGGATAAGCGCTACTTCATCGGACTGGCGAGCCCGCTCGCGGCCGCCATTATTGCCAGTATGGTATGGGCTGGCTTTGATAATCGTATTGCTGGTCGTGAACAGGAGTTGGCAATTGCAGTGGCTGTCATCACTGTGCTGGCTGCTTTCCTGATGGTCAGTAATTTCCGCTACTACAGCTTCAAGGAGCTTGATCGCTCTCGCGTGCCGTTTGCGGTCATGCTGCCGGTGGTGTTGGTTTTCGGCATCATCAATTACGACTTGCCGATTGGTTTGCTGACAGTGTCGATTGTCTATGCACTGTCTGGGCCCATGGCTACGTTATGGAGTCGTCGCAAGTCGGCCGGAGTCACTCCTGCCTGACCCTTCAACAAGAGGGAATGATCATGCTGATACGCAAGTCGTCTGGCAGTGCGCCACGTTCCAGTGAGTTGACTGCGGAATCGGTGTATCAGCAACGACGTGAGTTATTGAAAGCTGCAGGCCTGTTCGGGGCTGCAGCTTTTTTTTCTCCCCATCTTTATGCTGCGTCGCCGGTCTTCGAGGTCGCTCCCGAGCGCACCAGTGCGCCGATGTTTTTACGCGAAAAAATCATGTCTCGCCGTGCGACGCCTAACAGGACGGGTGAGCTCATTACGCCTTTTGATGTGGTCAGTGGCTACAACAACTTTTACGAGTTCGGTCTGGATAAGTCTGATCCGGCAGAAAATGCGGGCAGCCTGCGCATGGAGCCCTGGTCGCTGCGTGTTGATGGCGAGTGCGGCAAGCCTGGGGTCTATACGCTGGAGGATATCCTCAAGCCCCATGCCATGGAGGACCGTATCTATCGCTTCCGCTGTGTTGAGGCATGGTCCATGGTGGTGCCGTGGCTGGGCTTTTCACTAGCTGATTTGATCAAACGCTTTGAGCCTGGCAGCAAGGCCAAGTATGTTGAATTCACCACGCTGAAAGATGTACAGCAGATGCCGGGTCAACGTAGTGGCGGTTTGCAGTGGCCCTATGTCGAGGGGCTGCGTATTGATGAGGCCATGCATCCTTTGACGCTCATGACGATTGGCGTCTATGGACGCTCATTGCCGCCGCAAAATGGCGCGCCTTTGCGTCTGATTGTGCCGTGGAAATATGGCTTCAAGAGTGTGAAGTCGATTGTGCGTATCCGCTTCAGCGAAGCCATGCCACGCACAAGCTGGGCGTTGGCGGCTCCTGCTGAATACGGCTTTTACGCGAACGTGAATCCGGCCGTAGACCATCCACGCTGGACACAAAAGCGGGAGCGCCGCTTACCCGGCACCCTCTTCAATCCTAACTGGCGTGACACCTTGCCTTTCAATGGCTATGCCGGAGAAGTGGCGGGCTTGTACAAGGGCATGAATCTGGCCCGGAATTTCTGATGTTGCGAGATGGCTTCGATTGGCTTGGTTTTAGCAAGCTGATCTTGTTCTCCCTGCTTTTGCTTCCTTTGGGGGGCTTGCTGTGGGCGGGGTTTGGCAATCAGCTCGGGCCGGACCCGGCCAAGTCGTTTGTAGATCAGACGGGTCTCTGGGCAATTCGCTACCTCTTGCTATGCCTGGCCATGACGCCATTGCGGCGTCTGACTGGGCGCAGTCTGTGGGGCCGTTATCGTCGCATGCTGGGTTTGTTCGCGCTGTTTTATGTTTTGCTCCATGTTGCCAGCTATATCTTCCTGCTTTTCGGGGCCCGCTGGTCCGAGCTGGCGACAGAGTTGACGAAGCGCCCCTACATCATTGTGGGTAGCATGGCCTTGCTGCTTATGCTGCCCTTGGGCTTGACGTCCACCCAGTCCATGCAACGTCGCCTCAAATACCGCTGGATTCAGCTTCATCGGCTGATTTATCCCTTGGCTGTGCTCGCGTTGCTGCACTTCAGTTGGGTCAAAAAGCTGGGTTTGCATGATGTGTGGCCTTATGCGGCGGCCCTGATTTTGCTGCTAGGCCTCAGGCTTTGGTGGTTTTTCCGGCAGTCGGCAAGAAAAGTTTGAAATACCCGTTGACGGCTTCTTCGGGCTCCCTATAATGCGCCCCTCTCGACGCCGATGACGGATTGTTTGAAGCTGCCGTAAGGTGCTGAAAAACAAAATGAAAAAAGCGATTGACACTTAGAAAGCGCGCTGTAGAATGCGCGGCTCTCGAGTGAGGGGCCACGGCGACGAGCCGCGGTCTGATCTTTAACAGTTTGACAGACAACTTGTGTGGATTCTTGTTGCAGGTAGGCATCGTTAGATGAATATCGAGCACAGGAAAAAGCACAAATTTATTTGAGCGTTTTTTTGTAGTTCGAGCCA